>JAESGV010000319.1_pt1 | contig 21747 bp, 16 predicted proteins | sample 9269781 | NCBI WGS metagenome assembly JAESGV01 (sample SAMN15741586, study PRJNA653496) | algae metagenome | isolation source: Tildeniella torsiva UHER 1998/13D and co-occurring heterotrophs from... | place: Slovakia: Slovak Paradise National Park, Hrabusice, Kosice Region | collected 2000-01-01
CTTCGACAAGAGCTTTGAATGTGTGTTCGATCAAAACTTTGTATCCTCCATATTCGTCATTTTCTACGAGTACTGGCATTGACTTTTGTCCACTAGGACACGAGTTTGTTTCTACAAGTACCATCTTCGTAACACCTTGATGGGTGGTGACTAGTAATGTTATTCATTGTGTTGTTTGTTGCTAATTACCATTGAATAAATCACATCCACTCCACGAGAAAAATTCAGGTTTATATGCCAACAACTCTTCCAATTTTTTTCTATTGACATTTGGATTCAAGTGCATATACCTAGTTGTTATAACAAGCATTAAATTACGTACCTAGAGACGATTCTTTCGTTTCCCAAGTGCATGAAATGCATTACCACGCTTGACACTTGAGCATTGAGCGTCTTTTGATAAAAGTGATTCTCGCTCTCAAAGCTGTTGGATTTAACTACAGAGGCTGGGTTTCCCTTCTTTTGCTTTTTCTTTTCTACACCGTTCTCTTGGTGATGATCTGTCATGTTGCGCTTTGTTGTAATGAATTATGATTGGTATCAATTTTAATCAGGGTTGCAGTTGTCTGCGAGGAAAGGTGGGATGACTTGACATGGTAGCTGTTGGTTCAGAATTCGAACCGGTGAAATGTGGTACAGAAATTACCACAGCAAATTCTAAAAGCTATTTAGCGTTACAGTGCGCTAAATGGAAGATGGAAGAAAATGTTGCAAGTACAAACTATGTTTTCGTAGCAATGCAACCTTCGAAAAGAATGCTGCCGCGGCTTGTAGCTCAAAAACCTGCATGAGGCTGGTTTTACTGCGCATTGCACCAAATCCTGAAGCGTTGCGCAACGGTTGATAGGATACCTCCCAGTCAATAGGACGTGTCGGTGATTTTCAAAAGAAGCTGTTTTTCGGATGATGCACTTGAGCTGAAGTTCAATGATATTTTGTTTTGTACTGTTGTTGGCAAACTTATGTGTAAACACGACCTACGAATGGCTGACTCGAAACGTTGAAACCTTGCGCAGCTTTGCAAAGAGTCAATTTGCTTTTATTAGTAGGTACCGTACCTAACGCGGCGAAAAGAAAAGATACTTTGCTCCGCCGAGTAACGTTTAATTCTTTCACAAACAAATCCAAACAACAAAAGCATGTACCCACGTAGACACAGTGAAGATAACCTTGTTACTCCGACAGCACACTCACGAGCAACGCGTGTTCTTATAAACATGGCATTGGACATTACTGTTATTCTTGACAGTCCACAAGCAGAACTGGATAACCTTTTGGCACAGCACCAAGTCCAACAACAAGAACTAGACTATGTATCAACACTCATAGAGGCACAAAAGAGACGATCAAACTCGCTAACAGGAGTACAGAAAATTACCAAGCCTAAGAAGTCACAACATCGAGTAGCCAAGGACGTGCAACCCGCACCTTCCAAGACGAAACAGTTTACATTCATAGATGAGGTTTGTACATTTGGATCTAGTGGTAAAACAATGATTGAAACATGCGACTACAACAGAAAGAAGCAAAAGCCAGGCTTCGACGAGTTAAGCAAGATGTTCACGTTCAAGTAAGAACCAATGACTAGTTCTATCAATCTAAGTATAAATTAAATCTGAGAATTTATTACATTGGTTCCGTGTATGGCACCCTTCAGAAAAGTAGTATATTTTCTTAGTGCGCGACCATCTATTTAAGTGATGAGCGCACCCACGCTCGAATTGTACCTTCATACAACTTGCGTTCCATTGGAACATATATTCGTTGATATGAGCGGATACAGTTTGGTACTAGCTTTCCACTCTTTGTTCAGAGGATTGAGAATGAGATCTTTGTTAAATGAATTTACGATTGCTTTTATTTTTAGTCAATATAACGGTCTTACTTTCGAGCTTGTGCCATCGGACTCCACCAACTTCCACGAACAAGCTACTTCGCAGACCCGCTCAGAGGTGTGCCATCAGCTGGACGAGGAAAATAAAGTTCTCAATCCGAATCAACAAAGCTTTTCTGCAGAGTTTTAATTGATTGGCTCCGGTTGCAGCACTTCTTTAGAGCTACTACTTACCATACGTATGCCTAGTTAATTAGCTAGCTTTGGTTGTGTTCTATTTGTAAGCATCAGTCCCATATATAGATAAAAAAATGCTCCATCCATGCGCTCGTAAAAGCGATCACTAGGAGGCACTAGAGGCTCAAAAACAAATGCAAAACAAACACAGTGCACGCTTGGCCAGAATGCAACAAGAGCAGAAGATAATTCTAGAACGCCTCCAATCACTACAAGACGTGGAAGAAACTTCCTTGCCGCGTACAACTATCCTAACTAGCAGCCTTTTCCTTAAAAAGAGAGTACAAGAAAGAGTGTACAACAGCTTAAATGACTGCCGACAAGAAGCTATGTAGACCCGAGACAAAATGGCAAGCATCTGTATCTAGGATTATTACACAACCATATGTACAAATTCACACTGTAATAAACAGGTGCATCTAGGGCACCTTTGAATTAGAGTGCTCTTCTTCATGGGTGTAAAAGTCGGTGTTATTAGCGTCTCTTGTAAAAAGTCGGTAAAATTATTTGACACAAACAACAATGGACGAACCACACGTATTTGATACGGTTCTTATGCCCGAAACGATAGACCCAGTCGTTATTGCGAACATCAACAGAGCAGCAGACGCTGTCGACGATGTGGATATTAAGGGTAAATACCTTTTACGCGAGAAATTAATCTTTTAGTCGGAGACCAGTTAGTTGTACTCCAAGACGATGGCGAAACAGCGACTGTACAACATGTGCCAACAGACCAAGTTATTACCATACCAAATAACACTTTCACTAGTTCCCAAGCAAATATACAATCAGATACTGTAGCACCAACTATACAACAGTACACTTTTACGTTCTTTTTAACCTTTGCAGTACAGATGAAGAGGCACAACCCGAACCAAAGAGACGTGGAGGCATACCACCAGGCATATTTATCCTGCTCAGAAATCTATGCGTTTTTTTCGCATTTGTTGTCTTCTTAGCGTGGTTAGTCATGGGTGGTCTGTGGCTACAAAATATGAATGAAGCAAACAAACCAAATCTCAACTATATGGGATATTTCTGGTCCAGTATCGGTATTTTAGTTTTGTTCTTTGTCGTGATAGGAGCCATTATTTTATTGCACTACACGTTTAAGATTTGCAAGAAGAAGACGGATAGAAGAACAACAAGAAGAAATGAAGAAAGAGAACAACTAAAGGCTGCACAAATGGGAGAGTCACGAAGAAATATCAAAATGTATCCATTCTTTGGGTACACCGCTGTACGTGAATCTGCACCTAAGGAAGTATAAAACTCTTTTTTAACATTGTGGGCAGTTGCCGATCCCCATTTCTCAGTACCACACTTTTTACCTGTGACTATTAATGCAGATTACAGTCAATAGGATAGGTACAGATCGAACCATTTCAACAATGTCCATTGTACTTCTGTTAGATGATGAACTTCTTCCAAAAGTTAATTAGAGAATTTCTTCGTTCTCTGTTTTTGTAGATGGTGCTATGAATTGCTTCGAAAACAATAGAACTTAGTAGCTAAATGATACTAGAATATTCTATGTACTGTTCTAATAAGTATTTCAATACGGCGTATCTTTAGTTGACTATTGACATAGCTGGGATACTACTTGTAAAAGTTACGGCGATTCTTTAGCTATAAATTTGTCGTCGCCAGTTCTGAGTCCAAACAATCAAAAACAAAGAAACATATCAAAATGCCCTGTACTAAGAAATCCTGCCCAGACTGCTCATGTGGAGATAAATGCGCCTGTGACGATAACAAGTGTATCTGCAACGAAAACGCGTGCACTAAGAAGTCCTGCTCAGGCTGCAAGTGTGGTGCTGACTGCAAGTGCGACGACGGAGAATGCAAGTGCTAAACGCTGTATATAAAACAAATAGATCTTTTACGACAAAACACAATCAGATCTTTTTTCATCCTCTTTCGAACAAGCTATGCTACAAATTACTCACGCAGAAGTATCGTAAATTGTGACTGGAAAGTTCAAAGTTTAATTTTGTACAAAATTTATGTAAATTACAGAGTTGAGATGGATAAGAAGATGTATCCGAAGAGCATTGCTCCTACGTAAACCAAATCATTCGGGTACGAAAACCATTCATTCCTAGGAACTCGAACGACGGCAACCTGCTTAATTTCATTTTTGACATTAATAGTTGTCCGCATGTCGCAGCAGGCAAGATGTGACGCACATGCAAAATGGTATTCTGGTTGCGTAGCATTTGCAAATGTGTAACTAAACTTTGAAACACTACTTGTCTCACCACTAGTTATGCCGCCATCTACTAGCAATTGGCTTTCTGGACCGGCTACTTGAACGACGTTATGATTCTGAAGGTTAATGAATTCCACAGTATCTCCTATGTTAATTGTTGCTTTGCTTGGAGTGAAGTGTTTAGATGTTTCACCGCCGGCGTCAATGACAACTGTAGCAGAATAAACGGCAGACAATACAAGTAATAGCGCGATAATAGACCCACGTGAAAGCATTGTTTGAATAATTTTTAAAAATAGAATTAGCTAAAAGTGTTGTCTAAAGTTACAAATAAAAGTAATGGATTCGTACACAAGGAATTGTGCTCTAAACTTCTGTTCGCTTTTGGCGATCAGTATTCCAACTGCGAAGAAATTCCTAGATTACCAGAGTGAAATGCTCATATCTACCAAATTGCTAGTTTATCTTACAGAATTGTGCAACACTTGGAGTCTTTAGTTCTTCTATAAAACTCTTTCGAAGAGAGTGACAGTTCCTCGCTTCTTTCGATCAAATTGTCAATATGGTCGCCTCTGTCTAATAACTTTTCAAGAGCTTGATGTAGCACCTCTTTTGTCTCCTCCAAATCCTTTTTTACTTTAGTTAGTGAATCTCCCTTTGTTGGATCTTGATACGTATCCAAAGTTTGTTTTAACTGTGCATTGAACGCGCTAAAAAAGCTGTCTGTATTTGCGTCCTTGATAGGTTTGTTTTGGTTTGATAAAAAGTCGGAAAAATCGTTTTGTGTTTTTCTAACAATATCAAATGCGACGCGTAGTGGATAGTCTTGGTCAGTAATTAGTACGCAGGTTATTCCGTCCATTTTTTTATGAACGTAGCCAATATTCTCTTTTTGTTCGATTTGTTGCCTGTATCCAGGTTGGGTTTTTTCTGTTAATAATTTGCTAATGAAAGTGGCCATTTCTTTTAACGTTCCCGAGTACAACCATGCAGACCATGAGTCTCCTGTATCAATATGACTCGCCAAGATGATTGGTTTCTTGGTCGTTGTATGTTCTCGTAGTATCATCAAACTATGTAGGCGTACCATTGTTTTTGCGAACTTGTTGTAGTCGTTGTGTTGCTCTGCTGTTCTTCAAGTTGCAAAATAGAACCGTGTTGTAAATTAAAGTTGTATCACCATGAACCAACTTATTGAAGACGTTGCGTCTGCAGGTTTAGATCTTCGTGCGTTAGAGCAAGATGGTCTTACAAGAGACGAAAGAATTGTTAGCGATCATACTGAAATATTATCACCTGAAGAAGGGAACGATCTCGAAAACGATCCATATGGTTCACTATCATTTAAAGCAGAGATGGATGAACTAATGAAACCACAATTTATCGAGCAGTTTGTTTATAAATTTATATTAACCAACGTACCAGTACAAAGCAAGGACTATTAGCACGAACGAAAAAATTGGAACAACAACGTGAGAAAATACTAGCTTCATTACGCGATCCAAGACATATCAAAACAAAAGATAAAATCGCGTTCACGTTGGGAGTTAGCTTAACAATCTCAACAAGTTTAATTGCAGCAGGTGCGCCACAGTGGTTACCAAATTGGTATATTTTTTGGTGTATCAGCGTATGTTGTTTATTCTTTTGACTAATCGATAGTTACTGGTCGCTCGCTTTATCATGTATCATTCACAAAAGTATCACTACTTCATGCTGGACTTTTGCTACTTTTCGAATCTATTATTAATGTTTTACTTATTTTTCTATCCAACAAGTCCACACTTATACATTTTGAACTTTGCGAATGGTACGTTTCGTTTTCTATTTTTAATAGTTAGCCAATGGACCACTATTATGGGCGATTGTTACGTGGAGGAATTCACTCGTTTTTCATTCGTTAGATAAGATTACATCGATATTCATTCACTCGTTTCCACCATCAGGTACGATCATAGAAAACTATTAACAACATAGTCATGTACGTATTACGATTTAGTTTGAACCAAGAAAAATACGCGACCTGTTTAGACAAATCATGCAATGTTTCATTTTGGTGGTTCTATTGTCCATCCATTGCCTTCTTTTTGTTCTGGCAAATTTGTTACTTGTTCAAGACAGAAGTCATCGATAGAAAACTTTTCCATGAAACGACCGAATTGACGACATCGTTTAGATGGTTGACAAAAGATACTGGTTCTTGGTATTTCAAGTTGATTGATTATTGGGGTCCAAGTATGCGTATTCCAAACTTTGTTGCGATGCAGTTTGTGTATCATAGTTTGACGTTACTGGGAGTCAAATTGATGTTTGACAACAAGGTATGTTTTCGAGTTGTTTTACTAATGATCTAGTTGGTGTATGCGTTGGTGATGGGTTATGTGTTTTTGATGTGTATTTGGAACGGAGCAAACTTTTATATTGACAAGTTCTCGCAATCGTATGCAGCACATATCAAAGAATTGTTGGAAAAGCAGAAAGGATCACCACAGACACCTGGAGAATCACCGATTAAGCAAGAAACAACACGAAACAAGGCACAATAAAACCATTGTTCTTACACAAGAGATCCTTATTTAAAAGGGAGTCATCTTGTTCGTCTTCATATTTGCGCTTCTTTTGGAAATAATGATCCACAGTTTTGTTATCTCTTGGGGGGCTATTTCTAATTGCTTGTATATCTTTTCTGAGGTATACTATTACCTCAGCTTTACCCTGGGTGATAGTACCACAATGCAATTTCTTCAAGTAAAGATCTTGACGCATCCTGTACTCTGTGTTAATTCGTTTTTGCTTAATGAGAGCAGTGCCTCTACAGCATTTTTTGCAAATAAACACTCGTCGCAAATCTTGAATGCACTTCTTTCTGCAAAGGGTACAGTGGCCAAGCGAAGACACTGATGATCCCATTTCTGGGCAGAACGAGCAACTCGATTTGGGATTCCAAGCAATTTGCACCATGTACTTCCAAAAATTCAATTTGTGTTCATTTTCGTAATACGGCAGTGCGGATCTAAAGACCACGTTGTTTGAATGGTAGAGACTATTGTTAGTATGTTGTATCATAGTGAATCTTTCATTACTAACAACGGCAATCCCAGTGCTCTCCAGGTACGCTTTGAAATTCGAAGGATTCAAGAAGCACTCCAACAATGATAGCACATCTGGTTTCTCTAAGTACTTAGCAACTGTTATTATTATATCTGCAACACTCAAATGATTCGTGGATGACATCACTTTGTTTAGATGTTTTCTGAGTTATACCTTGCAATTCGCAGAATGGGTTGACCTCGCTATTTGCAGAGCCAACCAACGCTGAAGTGTTTTGATTGCTTGAATAATCCTTCAAACCCTTCAGTCCAAGGCCTAAAACTTGTAAACATCAAACTTGGTAAACCAGATGTCATTGATACGCAGGGCACGCTACTGCTCACATTCTCTACAGCGCTTCTACTCTACCAAATTGTTTCTAGGCCTTGATATAGCATCAAGAACAACAGGGTTCACAATTCTTGATGCACATGGCACACCTATTCACAGCGGTATTATCGACACGTCTAAGGCAGAATCCATACAACAGTACGGGGCATATATGAAAGAGCAGTTCTTCAATTTAACACAACAATATAACAATGCAACATGGGTGGTAGGTGTGGAAGATTTCATGATGGGTTATCGTTTATCAAACGCTCAAACCTTGTTTAAATTATGTGCGTGCAACACATTAGCATCATATGAAGTTTCAAATGTTTTTAAAACAGAACCTATGCGACTGAACGTTTCACAAGCACGTAGTTTTCTAAAATTGAAAAAAGACGAACAGAATACAGCAAAAGAAATCGTATTTAACCATTTGAAACACCTACTACCGTCGAGTTACCAAATGAAATATAGTTCACGACAAAAAGACAAAATATTACCGTGTAACTACGATGTCACCGATTCGTTACTAATTGCGCTTTACACAGCAGTTTTGTATCGCATCCAAGAAAAATTGAATTGTCAAACAACACTGGGAATGTTCCTGCCAAAACTACAGGATCACAAAAAAATAAAAACAATCAAGAAAAAGTTGGGCATCGGCCAAGACGTGTTAGTGCAACAATTAATGGAGCACGAACAAGTTAAAAAAGAGATTGTAACATTGTATGAAAAAGAATTGTTTGATTTGGAATACCAAAACATGTCCAAATTATTAAAAGTTTAGTGATTTAAATTCTAATGTTACAAATGAGGCTAGATCTTGTTCACGTTCTTTAAGTGTAGTTTCATGGAAAAGTCTTCTCCATGCAGATTTGACATCATTTTGCATGAATGCTAGAAACAAACGACGATTGACGGTCCTAGCGTGCAGAAACAGCACAAAACATGCAGTGGAGGTAACTATAGCAGTAAAACCAATGTAAAAGTATCGAATCCATGCACATGGACCCATGTTGAGCAAGTACGACCAAATCAACGTTATACAAAAGTGTGATGGAATAGAGTCTAACGGCACTGCCGGTATCACTGTAAAATCTTTCAAAAACAAAATAAGAGTAGCACACGAAAGCAATTGAGGAATATAAAAGTCATACTCACGCAAGTACTGCAATAGACTTGTAGTACAACATGCCAACACTAACCCAGAAAGAATGACATCTAACATGGCGTATGGATCACTCCATTTGACATGAATTCGATCTTGCCAGAATGTTTGTAGTCTTGTATGATGATCTTCTCTTGTTTTGTTCAAAATATTTTGTACAACTTGTTTCGTGCACGAGTACGATTCCAAATCGTCACAATACATGGTTTCAACCAAATCACACTGTTTGGGTGTGTTTTTAAAAATGACATACGAGTTGTTAGTAATTTCCCCTGTCCATTGTGTTCGTATTTTGAAGCAAACTTGTTCGGCAAAAATATCTTCCAAAAGTAATCCAAAAAATTTTTCAAAATAGTTTGTTAATTTGTCGAATAGTGGTGTGACGAACTGCATACCGGTGTATGTATGTTCAGCAACTTGCTTTCCTAGTGCCATACCACCTACACCGCATAATAGTATCAAAATTGAAAAGAGGAAGATTGTTATACATCGCGCCAGAAGAAAGCGGAAAGTACCGGAATTTCTGTGTGGTATCGCGCTCATTTGGTATTTACATACTTCACATTGTAGGAAACATTCTTTCTGCTCTGTTGCAACGCGTACGATGTCGTTTTTCGAGCAGAACCATCGAACTAGGCACTCGTTATGTGCGTGTAGCATAGAACCACGACATTTACATGGAGATATTAGTGGCTCGTTTGTGAGAAAGCATATTCGACATTGAGTTTGCGCATGTTCATTTGTCTGCATTAGACTGAGTTGTCTAAACGATTGTAAGAGCAGCAGAAGTTCAAATAGCGTGATGTAAGTGATGGTGGCTTCTATGTTAGTGTTTACCAGTATCTCTCAGTGCACGTTGCCAACACATCTTCCCTTGTTGTAAATTTTACTAGAAGATTCCATCATGGCCTCACACGAAGCTATTGAGGACTTCATTGCTCGGTTGTCAGCAGTGGAGAGTAGTTCGATATGCTTTAATCCATACAATAGTGGAGAAGCAGAAAATGATCAAATAAGAAGGTCAAATCTAAAGTTGTATTTGAATCATATGTTCACTCGTAAACCATCGGTAATAATAGTCGGTGAAGCTCCTGGGTATCGTGGTTGTCATTGGACTGGTATACCGATTTCAAGTGAAGTAGCTATTATGGATAAGTCACACATTTTCTTTAGCCAAATTCAAGGACTATGCGTTGTTGAGGATGTTACGAAAAAAGCGAGAAAGCCATATGGCGAGAGTACCGCAACTGTAATGTGGAAATTTGTAGATTCTTTACTCCGTGATGATACACCTTTGTTTTGGAATTCTTTTCCATTTCACCCTCACAAGATGGACGATCCATTGTCGAACAGAACACCAAAAAACGACGAGCTGGAGGAACTATCATGGTCACTAACAAAAATGTTTGAAATTTATCCATCTATCAAAACGGTCATTGCGTTGGGCAGAAAAGCAGAAAAAGTACTGGGAACTATGAAAGAACTGAAAGAAATGGGATTAAGTTTCACATACGTAAGACATCCATCGCAAGGTGGTAAAAACGAGTGCGAAAAAGGTCTCAAATCAGTACTTGGAAAGAGGAAATCCGAAAACGATGATCAACCTCGCAAACGATTGTCACTGGAAAGAAACATAGAAGTGAAGGATAAAGAACAAGCGTAATAAATTACAAGTTTAATAGTAAGCACTGCTGCATGTTGAAGCATGATCGTCAGGCCAAGCACCTCTACATTCCCAGCAAAACTGACAGTTACAGTTTTGGCAGGTCATGTGAGGACATCCTTCATTCTTTTCGATATTAACAGAGCATCCAGGGCATTTCTTAGTATGAGTATGTATGTATTCCTCGTTTGATTGGTTATCTACCGTATCTTTTGTACAAATTCGACATTGATCGTTCTTTAAACATGTCTTGTGCCAAATACATGACTTGGTGTTGCATCGTTCGCAAGTAAGATGTGGATGATGTACAGGATCATTGATAATGTGACCGTGACGGCAATCAGCGTTTCCGCAAACGGTAAAAAACTCTTTTGCATAGGTTTGATTTGTAAATTGCGAAACCTCATCTTCTGATAGTACTCGCTTCGCGCATGTGTCGTCAATGTGAGCGTGGCATGATGGCATTGGACACTTTGGTAGTCCTCTTCCTCGGTACTGTGATCTCATGTAGCTTGCAAGACACATGTTGCAACACATTCGTTCGTGCTCGCAACTCTCTGATAGTTGTGCAAAGTTGCCTGGTAATTTTGGTTCGAAGCAAATCATACACGTGATGGGAGCCGAACCTTCTTGTATTAGCGATAGAGAATCTAGTGGAACATGTTTTAGTATTTTTGTGGCGCTCTTTTGACCACTTTTAATTTTTCGATCTTTTGCATGATGTAACGCTTCGATTGTTTTGTTAATCTTTTTCGTTTTTTTGGCCAAATGTGCAACAGTCTTTCTAGATTCTTTAATCTCTTGTTTCGTATTTGGTTTAGCATCATTCAAATCTTTTTGCTTTTGTTCCATGCGTAAGCGAAGCACGACTAGTTCGTCCTCTAGTAGTGGTGATAACTTTCTATCGATAGGTTTGCGACGTATGCCAAAGCAGCTCATGTTGTTTGAGGATAGTTTTGTGATGGTGATCTGTAAGATGTAGCGGTGATAAACTTGGAACAATCAAAGTGTTCTTTCGAAGTTCACGGTTGACCAGAATTTAAATAGGAACACAACATGGATCAAGACGAGGTTTCATGACATGTGATAAGATATGCACTCGCTTTAGCTCAGTGCTTGGTAGTTGGAATGAACTTGTGAGCCAGAGTTCGCGTGAAAGTTCTATATTCGATACCTCCTAATCTGCAATGGGTAACAAAATTTCATCGAGAACTTACTTCAAAAACTTTCAAGTTCTGCACAGTTAATGTGGTACTGTTAAATCATCAGATGATTGAGATTCGATTCGTGGTGACACCAAATTATCGGAATGATAAGTTTATGCAGACCATACATCTTTTAGATACCTGCCTTGTTTTGATAGTTCTTCAATATAAATTAGTGCGTCTTTTTCTGCCATATTGCCCTTCTCTTGGACAATTCTTACTAGTGCCGCTTCTACATCCTTTGCCATGTATTTAGCGTCTCCACAAATGTACACGATGCCCTTCTTAGGGTCGTTTAGTATATTCCATATCTCTTCTTTTTGTTCTGAAACACGATGTTGAACATAAACCTTATCACCCTGATCTCTTGAGAATGCAAGTTGTAGGTTGTTGATCACAACATCAGTATGAGCGGCTTCCAACTCTTCGCGATAGATATAATCATGCTCGCGATGTCTGCAGCCAAAGAATAGTACGGAGTGGCCTAATGTCTTGCCGAGTTTCTCTTTCTGAGCACGACGTTGTTGTAGGAAACCTGCGAATGGTGCGAAACCAGTTCCAGGACCTATCATAATCACTGGACGTGATGTATCACTTGGTAAATGGAACGTGCTCTTGCGAACGTACAAGTAGACCTTTTGACCTGGCTTGAGACTCTCCAAATAGGAGGAAGCAAGTCCTGATACTTTCTTTCCACCGTTTGGTGCCTCATAACGAACGACAGCTACACAAATGGCAACGCGAGTTGGATCAGCGCTTGACGAAGACGCAATAGAGTAGTAACGTGCTTGCATTCTTGGAACACACTCTGCAAAATGGTTCAACGGTATTTTGACACTCTTGTACTCCAAAAGCACGTCCAATGGAGTCTTACATGCATCACGAATCTCAAATTGATACTCTTTCTTGCCTTTCTCTGTGTTCGACGCTAGCAAGTTCAACTTGATCTTTTCTGCTTCGTCAGTTGCGTAATGAGCAAATATCTTGAGTGCTTTCTTCTTGGCAACTGCTGTTAAATCCAAATAGTACAGGAATGCAGTACGAAGAGTGACTTTTCGTGGGAAATTGTTACCCTTGCTCAAATCTTTCTTGTTCATAAGACTAATGAGATAATCGTCTGCCTTGTCTTCTACTCCTAGTCTTTGTAAATGACGATTAACTAACATGTCATCGTTCTTGGTGAGAATTGCCAAATGGTCTCCTGCTTCGTACTTGATTCTACTTCCTGTCAAATCAAACTCTACGTGAACTGTGCTGCGACGTTCCGCATTTAACGCATGTTCGACTGGGAATAGGAAACGATTGACGAGTACTGGTGCATGGAATGGTGTTTTCTGGTCAGGTTCACTGGAACCACGAGCGACGTCAAATGGTAGTGGTACTGCTTTTTCAATTGGTGATGCTGGTGATGTTGGTGTTGGTGTTTTGTTTGCTGGTAACGCTTCAAACTTGATATCATATTTTGGTTCTCCAACTTCTTGCTCTGATTCGTTCATTTCTGTTTTGAATACTCTAGAAAGTTCTGGAAGACAACGCGTTCTCCAGTCCTCAAAATCTTGTTCGATATCTGCATCTGCATCACCTTCTCCTGCTTCGACAACACGAGTTCCACCAAGTTGCTCCAAGCGTTTGTCGAAATATCTTCCCATGGCCTGGTATAGTTTGTATTGCTTGTTACCAAGTCCAAAGACAGTAAACTTGAGGTTGGAGAGTGTGTCGTTTGAGTGTGAATTATCACGAAGCCAATCGTAGAAATCTCTAGCGTTATCTGTTGGTTCTCCTTCACCGTAGGTTGCGACTAGAAATACGACGAGTGATTCTTCTGCCAAATCATCTGGTGAGTAGTCTACCAAGTCAATTGGCATGGCATTAAATCCATACGAGCGGGAAGCTTCTTCTGCGAATGTGTTGGCATACTCTTCAGCAGTTCCTGTTTGTGAACCATATAGTACCAACATTTTTGGTCTGCCATCATCTACAAACTTTTTCTCTTCTTCATGAGAACCACTTTCGAATGATTCTGGTTCTGGTCGCAAGATAAACCAGTACAACAAGAACACAACTACTGCTGTTACTGCTGTGTAAATAAAATATGAGCTTGTTAAAATATCAAGCATGGTGTTGTTTTTCTTCAAGTTGTAGGTGCCGTGCCGTTCCTACACGTTTGCATCTTTGTGCGTTTAAATTAGCCGTATGCGGGCGCGGGTTTGCTCATATTTTTATTGGAATGTTACACCGTTTCCGCTTGTAAATAGCGGTGCTCGCTACGTTATTTAGCAACTACGCCGCTAAAAACACTATGAAAAGTTAGTTAAATCTTTGTTAGATTGTCAAAATTTACTTCTAATTTTATGAGTTCATGTGCTTTTAGTTTCTCCTTGTTTTAAATTTGTTAATTGGGTTGCCCAATTCAAGTGAGATAAGATTGTATTACAACTTTTCATTTTTGGTCAACACGAAAGACAAAAATAATCACAAAAAAAACAATGAAATCAGCATTAGTTATTGTGGCACTACTCTTACTCTTCGCTTACGTCTCTGCATTATGGGGATCGTCGAAGACGAGAAAGCAAAACAAGAGTCCTCTAATGAAAGGCAGAGACAATAGAGCGTTCATGAAGAAAGTTGGTGAACGTGCTTACTCTCCAGAAAATTATGACGCTTACATGGACCTCAATGTAAGTACTTTAATATCAAATAACTCTTTAGCCCCACAGACAGAGATGGGATAGATATTCAAACAAACAAAAACGTCAAGCTCTTTCCGGTTTCAATGACAAGTACATCAAAACCAATGACTTGAATGTTTATTCCCCAACTGTTGATTCAATCAATGATGCTCTTCAACCAGATAGCAACAAAAAGACATTGAATAAGGCATTTGGCAAAGTACACCAAGAAGTGAACCAAAATTTGGAGAACATGCATTTCTCCTACCAAAGCGGTTTGAAAAATGGTAATGATCCCATCCCCAGACCAAAGACAAGACGCTGGTAGTGTAAATAAATTGTTGTAGCTGAACTTCTTCGCCACAGATCTTGTAATCCGAAAGTGCAAAATCATTATGAACACAATAGAAGACGCAGCACTCGCAATACAGGAGGCAACTCATATTTTACTCACTTCAGGTGCTGGAATGGGCGTAGACGCCGGACTACCAGATTTCAGAGGTCCACAAGGACTATGGAAAGCCTATCCGCCAATGAAGGACATTGGAGTTACACTTACAAACCTCACACCTAGTTTATACTATACAAATCCTGCACTTATGTTAGGATTTATTTCTCATAAATATTCCCTGTTCGCAAACACACCACACAATGGATACCATATTTTGAAAGATATAATCGATGAAAAGTGTAAACAAAACCCTAACTGCTATTTTATCTATACATCAAACATTGACGGCCATTGGGAACGAATATTCCCAAAAGATAGAATAGTAGAAGTTCATGGAACGTCACACTACTTGCAATGTGTAAATAAGTGTACAGATGAGTTGTGGCCAGCTAAAGGGTACACACATGGAGGAGATTTTCCTTGCGAAGTGGATCCAAAAACATTCAACGCCATTCCACCATACCCAACATGTAAACACTGTGGTGCAATCGTGCGATCTAATACGCTTCTATTTGATGATGAAGAATATATTCCAGAAATTAAAAGAGAACAAGAAGCCAATTTTATGGAATGGATAGAAAGTATTCAAACAGCAAGCCAACTTTGCGTGATCGAAATTGGAGCAGGCGAGACAGTAGATACTATACGAAGACAAAGTGAGAACATGACTTATGTTTTTTCGAACAATCACAAATCGAGACCAACTTTGATACGTATTAACCCTAATGAAAGTGATATTCCTCAATATTTGAAAGAGAAGAAGAATGTTACTTGTATATCGTTATCGATGGGAGGATTGGAAGCATTAACAAAAATTAAAGAATTCATAGACCAAGAATAAACGTTTAAGTACCACTTGTTGATCCTGGTTGTTGCTGCAAGTCCGTAACAGAGTTTTGTGTTGTTATGCTAGTGTAGTCAACTCTCCAAATGATGAAATTTCTTCCAATTTGATAAAAGGGAAATTCTGTTGTATCAACTTTGTCAATTCTGAAACATCTAATTGCAATTGCGACAATCTTGTAGTATCACCTGCACCTGAGTTTGATTGGTTTCTCAACTTCTTCAACGATTCGTTCATCTTTCTATCCATCTCCAAAAACTCTTGACAAACATTCAAATAGTTTCTAATCACGATCTCTATGATTTCTTTCGTCCATGTTTTCACTTCTGCCAATTCGAACTTTTGTAAATTGTATCAACGATGGTAGAATCTGTGTAACATATTGAGAATGCGTTGCTGCTGTGCTGTGCATACTTCTCGCAACTGATATCTTTTTTCCAAGATTCGCAAATGCAGTACTGCACTGTGACGCATAATGTTGAACAATTTTTTCTCCTATTGGCTGTAATACTTGTTTGGGATCTAGTAACAATCGATCGGACGATTCTTGAATTACTCTTCTGCAAGTTTCCAAAATGGGTTCCGAAAACTGTCCTTGTACCTTGGACAATAATTTTGTTTGTATTAAATCTCGAAGCAAGTACAATTGCACGAGTAATGTAGCAGAATCTTCAACGCTGCTATTTGTGATATATTCTAGAACCCATTTCTGCAATCTTGACAACATACGAATGTACAAGTTCAAAAAGTCATGCGTCAAACGGTAAATGAACACTTTGGGAGTGAACATTTGCTCGAATAGTAAATTCCAACATTGTTGCAGTACTGGAAATGTAATCTCTTGTGTGTCGTTCTTTTTCTGTTTCTGAACTTGTGCACAAGTCGTTTCAAACTCTTTTGCAATTTCTTGTTTGATCAACATGAAATAAATCTTGAGTTGCCATTTCTGTGATAGTGCTTGTAATGATTCGGATTGTCGAAACAGTTCTAGTTGGTCAATAGTTTGAATATATCGTTGTTCGATTTCCATAAAGAAATCATGTTGTGCCAAGTATTGTTCGTGGAAACGTACTTTGTCACGATACTCGTACAAGTTTTTGTTATCTTGTAATTGTTGACATAGAACTGGTAATATTGTTCTATTTAGAAACTCGAATCCTAAACGTTCGTAATTCTCATCACTTGTAGAAACGCGTAAAAGTAGCTCGAATCGTTCGTGTATGGTATCTAATAGTGGTCCATACAGTGTATCTTTTGGATCTTGAATGTTCCTCTTATTTGACACGTGTAACGATTCTAGAATGGGTCGCATCCATTTTTCTTCTAGTAATAGTTCTACATCCCTTTGTTTTTTGCATACGCTGAACGCTTCCAAGCAATGCGTAAGCAATAGTTCCGAATCAGTTCCTAGTAGAACAGTTTGCAGTGATTGTTGGATTTTGTTACTTGTCGTTGACCATTGTTCTTCGCATTGTGCGCAGAATTGCACGAGTTGTGGATCTTGACTGTGCGAGTGTTGTATGACTGTATCGAGTTGCGATCGAACGTGTTGTAGTTGTTTCGCAATTGCAATGAGTGACTCTCCATCAGTCCCAGTTTGTTCATACTCTTTGCTTAATAAATCGAGTTGCGTGTGAACATGTAGTAGAAAAGTCGCTTGCTCTCGTTTCTTTTGTGCGTTTTTCACTCGCGTTTGTTGTACAGAGCATTGCGTGACTATGGTATCGACGAGTGATGAAAATTGTTGCATAGATTCTTTCACTTGCGGAAGAGATGATTTGACTTGGTCTACTTGGTCTTTTATCGACTCCAATTGACCAGAAAACTCAATAAAAGCATTATAGTCGCGGTGAATAATCGAAATAGTTTCTTCTTTTAAAAAGTGATGAAACTGCGCGAGTTCTTGTTTCAGTGTATCCAAATTATCAACGCGAGATCGAAACTCTTGTACAAAGTCATTTGCCGAAAACGAATCGCTCACAAATATACTTGCAGGAAAAGTATATTTGTGTTGTTGTGAGGGTGGCAACCATAAAAAAGGTGAATTATCGTACGTAGGTGTGTTGCCACTAATACTCTGCCGCGTCATCGTGTTTTGTAAATTTTGAAATACTTGCCACTGTCACTGCGACCTCATCATGTTCGAAGGTCTGGTGTCGAGTATACTTGTACGCTTATTGGGCGAGTATATAGAAGATATTGATCCAAAGTCACTCGACATAGGTAACTCCATTTTGCTGTAAATCTAAAAATCGTAGGAATATGGAAAGGGAAAGTCGATTTGGACAATCTTCGACTAAAATCAACTGCATTGGATGTTCTTGATCTCCCAATATCGGTCGTACACGGTTTTGTCGGTAATATTAATGCCTCAATACCTTGGTCGTCTCTAGGCTCACAACCAGTAGTCGCACAGATTACAGACATATTTATGGTAGTACAACCAAAAAAATGCGTGCCTTGGAATGCAAAAGCAGAAAAAGAAAAAGAAATGGCAGTAAAACGGAGACAATTAGAGGCGTACGAAGCTGCGAAAAGTACACAAACAGTGGAGACTACTGAATCAAAAGATTCATTTGGTTCTCGACTCGCAGAAACAATAATACACAACATACAAGTACGCATACGAAACGTTCACGTACGGTACGAAGATACATCTGATCCTTTACATCCAGTATGTTTTGGACTTGTGTTATCTGGGCTCGATATACAATCAACTGACGAGAATTGGAAGAGTACATTTATAAAAACAATAGACAAGGCAGTACACAAAGTTATGGTTCTAAGATCCATATCAGTGTACATGAACCACGACGATCCTTTACTATTCACAAAAATGACGCCAAATACGCAATTTGTAGACGAGATGCGAAAATGGTTTGCTACAAGTTCTGTCATGCGCGTAAACGTAGTTCCTCCCATTAATGGTTCTATGCGATTGAGAATGAAATTAACAGGAGAATCAGATACTTCAGAACCACAGTACACATTTGATTTGTGGTTAGATGATGTTAGCGTCACTTTGAATGATCGACAGTATCGTTCATTGGTGGAAGTTACAGATTACATTATGAACTATAAAAGTATTGACAAGTTTAGAAGACACAAACCAACAGAAGGTTTAGATACAGAAGAAGGTCGTCTGAACTGGTGGCGATTTGCACTACGTGGACTACACTCCCATTTTAATAACAAGTTTTTCTCGTGGGAGATGGTTGAAGATCGGCTGCTGAAACGCGACGAATATATTCAACTGTACAAGCGTTCAAAAGCAGTCACATGGTTGGAACCACTAGACCCACTTGGAATCGATCGTTTGCGATTTTTAGAAGAGTGGTTCGATCTTGAATCTCTATTGTACTTTCGCGAGTTAGGTCAAGCAGAAGTGAACGCAGAACGACAAATGTACGAGAAGACAATGAAATCATCACCACAAAAGAGCAAAGGTTGGTTCTCAAGTTGGGGTTCCAATACGAACAAACCTACGTTAGAAGAACCACAACAATCTTTTGAGTTGACTGATGAAGAAAGACAGCAATTATATGACAAGATTGGATATAATGCTCGTGAAGTTGCAACAAAAGCGACACTACCGTTAGATTACACTAAAGTGATGGTAACGATACGGCTGAAAGGTGGAACGATCAAGATTGTCAAGAATGGCGAGAAACCACAACCCATTTTGAAATGCCAATACTCCAACTTTGTTTCAAATGTTGGAATCAGAGAATCATCGACAGTGGTCAAAGTTAGTTTAGGAGAAGTTAACGCGTATGATTGCGTTCATGAAACAACACAATTCAAGCGTGTACTAGGACGAGGAGCAGACACTTCAACAACACAAGAAACGCTAGTTGTGCCTGTGTCGCCTATAACGAACACACTCTCAGTGTCACCGGTAGCAAACACGCTTTCAGTATCACCAATAGTAGCAGTGTCACCAGTGACTAGTCAAAGTCCTACACCATCATCCACTTTGACTTCAACATCTCCAAATACACTCGCATTTTCGGCTCCAGTGAAAATTCCGCCACTAGTACAAATAACAGTTGAGACAAATCCAGTCGCGCAGGCAATTAAATCTGATATGTACGTACATGTCAAACTAGAACGAACAGAAATCGTTATGAATGTTCCACTCATTCAACAGATTCTATCGTTCCTGCTCGATGAGTCAATTACAGCTGCAGCGTCCAAGTTGAGCACCGACTCTTCATTCAAACGCAAAGTCGTTGATGCCAACACTGAACTCAAAGTCCTATTAGAAACAAGAAAAGTATGGGACATCAATTTGTTGATTTTGGCACCTACGTTCATCTTTCCACACATTGTGAACAACTCTAATGAAACAAATGCACTACTATTCGATCTAGGAAAACTACATTTCAACATTTTATCACTAAAAGATCGCGAAGACGCACTGCGGCGTGTGAAGAATGAAGTTCCAACAAAAGATGATTTCTACGATCGATATGCACTAGATATGAATGATATAAGAGTTGTACATGCTGTATTTCTAGATGGCGGATTTGAAAGAAAGAAAATAGGAGCGGATCTTTTGGACAAAGTTGATGTTTCACTTGTAGTACACAGATGTTTAGTTCCACAAGCATCACCCACGTATGCAAACACAATCATCGATGGTATCATACCTCGTGTGAATATCGATTTTTCACCTGCGAAATTTAGCATGTTAGTGCACGTTGCAAACACAATCATGGAATTATCGGATAATCCAACTGGTCACGATGCTAGTATCATACAAAAGGGCGAATTGAAGCTCGTAAAAGGCAAAAAATATATGAGTGATCGCACTAGAAAACAATACCAAGTCGAGTTACGTGATGATGGATATATTTCACTATTCGCGCAGGAAAACAATGTACCAGTACAAGTGGCCTCATTGAACATGATTAGAAACGGTGTTATAGTTTTTGACGACCAGCATGATTACGGAGCACGTCCGATTGGAGTTGTGACGTCAATCGATGATATCAAATACGGACTCAAAATGGAGGAATTCTGCATACTTTTACCAAGAGCAAGAGACAACAAAGATATTACACTAATCTTTGCTGCAGCCGATGAGGATGAAAAAATGAAATGGTGCACGTCACTACGAGATGTTATCCGAACTCAAGGTCACTTCGAGAGTGGCGAAACAGTAGAGCACGTTGAAACGAACAAAACAAAACTTACTGTATTATTACGCATGAACGACATTTCATTGAGTTTAGGACACGAACAGAAACTCACAGAAATCAAGTTTGAAAATTTGAAATTGGATCTTGCAAACAAGGCTCATGATACTCGACTAGGACTAAGTGTTGCCTCACTGGAAATGATAGATCTACGGCGTGAAGTGCCAAAAACAGTACTGAGTTCGGCAGTATCAGAAAATTTACACAATCTGGTAGAAATAGAGTTTATTTACATTGCCGATCCAAAAAGTACATTGGCCGACGGTTCTGCCGATAAGATTTTGAATCTCAATTTTGACAAAGTATGGATAGTGTTCGAACCAATTTTTGTTTCGTCATGTACGAACTTTTTGTACGAGTTGGGTGATTCTTTATCGGAATTGTCGTCGAGAGTAGTGTCATTGAGCGCAAAACCAGAGTCACATGAGGAGAAACGTGAAGGTGGTGTAAAAGTTCATGCTGCATTAACAAGTGCCGATTTAGCGCTCGTTAGTCGTGGAGCAACATCAGGATTCGTAAAATTGTCCATGGACAATGCATCGATCGATTTTATTACGCATGCAAAGGGTACACTACTACAAGGAAGAATCGGAAACTTGTTCGGAAAGCATTTATCGGAAAGAACATGTTACCCAGAAGTACTAGGCTTAGTGAACTCTGACTCACCGTCAGTGGTTTCGTTCTCGTACGAATCGTTACCCGTACAAGATGATACAAAACATCATTACGCATCAAAACTCAAAATCGATTTGGAATCAATCAAATTGGTCTACTTGGGTTCAATTGTCAGAAAAGTTATCGCATTTTTCACTACTGGTCCCATGCGTGACTCGATTGGAG
>JAESGV010000320.1_pt1 | contig 21627 bp, 14 predicted proteins | sample 9269781 | NCBI WGS metagenome assembly JAESGV01 (sample SAMN15741586, study PRJNA653496) | algae metagenome | isolation source: Tildeniella torsiva UHER 1998/13D and co-occurring heterotrophs from... | place: Slovakia: Slovak Paradise National Park, Hrabusice, Kosice Region | collected 2000-01-01
TGTGTTTATACCAAAATTTATTGCATGCTTGATGAGAATGATGAACTATGAACCTATCAAGATAAAAACAAATTGTTTGAAACTATGCCAGCTGTTTTTGGAGCCAAGTAAAAAAGCTAGCTCGAATCAAAATGGTTACAGTAGCGGCAGACCTCAAAACGCAAACACGATGGCCATACATAATAGATTCACTGAGATGGGCCTTATAAACGTGTTATTTCCAATGCTAAAGTCCAATAGAGATGCCATGAGGTTGGAGGCGTTGAAGGTGTTCAACATTGTAGCTAGAAATGAAGCAGCTCGAGAGTCCATGTTCAGAACAGGAGCATTTCAATCGTTGCTTCAGCTTATGCGTATGAAAGACGAGGAGATACGTTTGCTCATCATGGAGATTGTAGCTAGCTATCTACCGAGCAACAACGTGAACATTGACGCACTGATTCTAAAATTCAACTTTGACCTTCTGATACAAATTTTTCTAGAAGGTCCAACTGCTCCAGAGCGTACAACTGTAACGCAAACGCCACAGCAACTAACGCAACAATCTATCCGATTTTGCTCATTTCACATTCTAGCCCATCTATCAGATTATAGTCGCATTCACTGTGTGTTGTTACAAAACAGTGTGTTGACAAAGATTCTGGAGAATGTCATGAAAGATAACTGCGAAAATCGAACATTAACAATGGTGAAACAAAATGTTGGCGATTCTGGGCAGATCGACATAGGTATGCTTGGGATTACATCTACTTCGTTTCTAGCACTACTCATCATGAGCAATTTGAGTAAATATAAAGATGGTCAGGTGGGAATCATCCAAAATGGAGGAATCGCCCTACTTGTTCGCTGCCTAAAGCTCGTTTCTGATATTCAACATCAACAACGAAAATTTGCCAAGTCAAATGGGCAAAAGAAGTTAATGTATCAGTACCCTCTTCCAAAAGAAGAATTTGAACTTCTTCCGAAAGTAGTAACACGAACAATAGCTAACATGAGCTCGTATCCAGAATGTCAACATGGTATGACAGTTGGAAAAGATGCTCTTCTTGAAGCACTAGGCAAACTCATGGTAAATTCTGCCGAAAGAACTGTCATTTGGAACAGTCTTTGTACAATCTCTAATCTTTGCGACGATGTTGCCAATTTGTACAACATTGCAAAGAAGGATGTTCTCAAACAGTGCATGTATCACTATTTGACTCAAAGTGACGACATGAAACTGCAAAGCAGAGTGTTACGCATCTTGTATAAACTATCAAGAGATGAAAAGAGTCAACAAACGTTAGAAGAATCTTTCCGCCTTTCACGCATCGTGGAGATTGTGAATTTGGCGACGCAAGACGAAATGCGTCTGGATGGACTTCGATATATTGTCAATTTGGCACACAATACGACTTTTTGTGATCGTATCGTGGAAAGTCGAGCCATAGAGATGATGGTAAAGTTATCTCTGCTTCCAAGTGAACCATTCTTACTAGAAATTTCTCGTGGGTTTTTAGCACTCGCGCAGTCAGGTCACTCTCCGTTACGTTCAACAATGATCAAAGCAGGAGCTGTACAACGACTCATTTCACTCAAGAAAACAACGCAAAATGATAGAATTCGAGAGTGGTGTACATTAACACTACAAACATTTAATTAGAACTGTAAAAGGTGAGAATATGAGAAATGATAGAAACTTACTTCTGGAACACCATCAAACATTGGCATGTACTCTTTCTTTCTGCGACAAATCCACTACAATCGTTAAAACGAAAAGGTTAACATACGATGAGTACAGTTATAATAAACGCGATAAGGACAAGGAAAGCGCAACCAACTACACCTAGAACTACACCCACTAGCAATTATTAGGGAAGCAAGTATGTGAAACGTACGAATAATCGGTAAACTATTTGGAGCATCAGAATCAAATCTGTAGTTGTAAGAGATATCAACGTTGACTGTGTTTGACGCTGGGTTCATGATCTACACGAGTTAGAATGTCAATGTAACGTACTGCAAATACAGGACCTTCTGTAGATGATGTTCTGTATTGTATCAGATTGTGATAATCTGTACCAAGCACTGTTTCGTTAGCAGATGTAGAATACCACAGTGATGCGTTTCTGTCGCCTTGAGTCCATAGTATGTACGAGTCTTGGTTTTTAAGCAAGAATGCGTCACATGGAACAGGTGTGCATTGGAATTCGTATGTAAATATCGCGTTTGTTGGTATTTCTTTGTGAAGAATTTGTCTAGGTGCTAGTTTGGCTGTGTTGTATGTCTTAAAAACTACATGCTAAGGTCATTTGAAAATTTTTGTACCATGTAACTTAGATTGAGCATACACAAATAAACAGAGTACGAGACCTATCGTGACAAGAAGACACGTCTTTGTTTGCATCTCGTCACACGTCGGTTTATTTACAAAATGAGCTCACAACGCAGACTAGATGTACTAAGAAGACATCTTACCCCATCATGCGATAAAAATGCGGATCATATCGAATTGAACTCTACTAGCATGGCAAGTGTGGCATTGAAAATTTGGAGAGACAAACCTGCACCAGAAACATTATCACGTGCAGGAAAAGCGATACTAGTGGTACATACACTAAACTTGATTCTAAAAATGTGTAGACTGGCGCAGCAGGTGGATTAGGTGTTGATCTCTGCAATGAACTTTTAAAATCAAATTGTATCGTTTATGCGTGCGATCTAAGAAGAGAATCCTTAGAGAAGAGCTTTGCAGCTTCGTTACAGAACCCTAATTTAAAAATATTCGAAATGGATGTCAGCAGCCCAGAGAGTGTCACAGCAGGTGCAGAGTTTGTCAAAAACGATTTGAATGGAGGAAAACTGTTCGCAAGTATGTAGATCATAACATCTAACTCGCATAGTCGTTAACAATGCAGGAATAGGAGTACCAAAACGCGATAGTGAAGTAGTAGGTCTGGTAGAACATTCAGAAGAAGAAATGAAAATCATGTTTGAAGTTAATGTGTTTGGAACAATGAGAACGACAAACGCGTTCTATCCACTACTCACAAAATCAACAACAGAAAATGATAAATCAGGTACGTCTATCTCATGCAACTAATAATCTAGGTGTCGTTGTCAACGTTGCCTCTGTTGCAGGTTTACTCGGAATTCCATACGGATCGTACTACTCTGCTACAAAATTCAGCGTCGTTGGATATTCTGATTCCCTTAGAAGAGAATTACAAAGTGTAGGCGTACGCGTTGCTTGTTTGGAACCTGGTTTTGCAAAAACAAATATTTTACACATGCCCAAATTCTCAAAGACGAGTGAATTTGCAAAGTATGTTGAATCGAAAACACACTAACAATGTTTCTAGATTCGGATCAAGAAGGTGTGATCGTTTCGTATTTCTAACATTTGTAGACAAGCAATTATGAAAAAGTGGACTGATGACGCGCAAGAAGTTTCGAATGTAACAAATGCGTTTTGTTTGGCGTTATTCCAAGTACCTACTCCAGAGCATCAATTAGTAGATCAGTTCAAGTATGCTTCAACGAACAAGTTGTTGTATCAGTACATGCCATATTACATATCGGATAAGGTAAGCGACACAAAAAGGTGTTAACTATTGTAGATGATGGCGTAGAATAAAAATGAACGTATTTTATTACCATCGTTGAACATAGGTAGAAACGCCTTACAACGGCTTTCACTTTTTTCAATCTAGGTATTCGTCCTCGTCATTAGTGCTGGTGAAGTTTGGTAGTTATTGGTATTGATTTGACGTGGATCAATGATCTTTTGAGGATGAGCTTCACAATACTAGATTTTAACTTGAGTCACGGCGTAAATGAATAAGAAGAGAAGAACATTTGAAGAGTTTAATGCCAGAAACATGCTCAAAGATGAGGTAGTAAAATGGTGCACACATCTCTCACTTTTTGGTCAACGTTGGGGCTTGCTATCAACAAAGATAGTACTTCTTTCTCACTCTCCTCTATAGCTACGAGTATGGCACGTTGTGGATCCAAGTTAGTCGACCTGCTCATCAACTCGGTAACAATACTAGTGCTGCCATACCTAGCAGCAATAGCTAACGCTTCAGTTCCGTTTTGCTCTATGCTACCGACTGCTGTCATGAAGGCCGATAGTAAATCATATTTTGCAAGTGCAGGTAACACGTTCAAATTCTCACCAGCCTCAGAATTTTCGTGATCAAAATACAATATGCAAAACGTTACTTTGTCGCTTTCCCATTCGTCTTCATCATAGTCGCTCATGTCGTCTGGTAGTTTTAGGTAGTGATCGTTAACATGGTTGAGCAACGATCTTTTTGGATGTGCGTCGTTTGACTTCAAACATTGGATAATCATTCGCAAAGCACGACCTATCAACTTGGGTTCATTCATGCAAATATCAATCACGTTGTTGATAGGTATACTGGAATACTCAAGAACAGCCTTGATTATGTAATTTGAATCTGTGCAGGCAGCTTCTATGATGCAGTTAGTGTCAATTTTGGCACCATATTCCAACAATATGTGTATTGCAGCTTTTTGATGTTTCTTGATGGCAAACACAAGTGGTTTGTTGTTTAAACAATTTACTGGTATACCTCTTTCGATGCACTCTTCTATGTATTCTGAAGAGTTGTCTTGTGATGCATAGACGAGCAAGTATGGACTCTTTCGGTCAATCCGGTTGTCGTTAATTAGCGTTTTAATTGTTTCTTCCCAACTGCTACTGAAAACTATTTTAAATAGCTTGTAGTTCTTTGCGGTGATATCAATATATCTGCTTGTTAACATGGCATTCAAAATACGCTCATTTTGTTCACCATAATTAATAGAACTTTTCAGTGCGAACCAGTCGTATGCCAATGGGTCAACACGATTATCGGCGAGTAGTAACTTGACAAACTTGCAACGTCCAGGAATTGTGACATAAGGCGGAACGTTAAAAGCCCAATAAAAGTATGGTTGTGGATCGACAGGTAGTTTTAGATTGCAACTGTTAAACGCACTCAAAAGAGCAATAAATGCTGGTAAAAACCTGACATAATCTGGTACATAACCATGCTTTCTAAATCTAAACGGAAGGTCTGGTTGTGCTTGCATTTCAAAATATTCGAATCCTGAATTGTGTTTACGTAAGCGGTGTTGCCTAAATGCGACTGAAACTAGATTCATAAAGTTTTCTTGTTCTGCAAAGTGTTGTGCTGTTCCAAGCCGACCGTTTTTTGAGAGTTGCAATAACGCGATTACATCCCTTTCTTCATTTTTATCACGTGCAACGTACGAAGCAATTTTGCGCCATATTTCTGCTGGCACTTGTATTGGCTCCTGTTGTCTTTTTTTCTGACCTGTGTTCATAGGCAGAGGACCGAAATTTCTGTTGACAGTGTTGACAGGTGATTTGTGGGTCTTTTGTAATAACAACTTTTTTTAAAGTTAGTGAGAAAACGGTACGAAGTTTATTGGGACGTTCAATACAATGAACATATAGCGTGTAGGGAGGGTTACCAGAAGAAAGTTGGCAGAAGGCCAGACGTCTTGCTACGTTGTAAGAACCTTTATTTCCATCTGAGCAATAATCAAGACTAGTTTTCACATGTCTAGAGATGAGGTAGTAAAGCGCTGCACACATCTCTCACTTTTTGGTCAACGTTGGGACTTGCAATCAACAATGGTATTACTTTTTTCTTACTATTCGTTATCGCGGTTACTATGGCCTTTTGTGGATCCAAAGTGCTTGACTTTTTCATCAACTCGCTAACGATATTAGTGCTGCCATACCTAGCAGCAATAGCTAACGCTTCAGTTCCATTTTTCTCAATGTCACCGATTGCTTTCATGAACGCTGATAACAAATTATCTTTTGCAAGTGCAGGTAACAAATTCATGTTCTCACCAGCCTCAGAATTTTTATGATCAAAATAAAACTTCTTAAACAGTGCTTTGTCACTTTCCCATTCATCTTCACTGTAGTCACCCATGTCTTCTGGTAGTTCCAAGTAGTGATCGTTAACATGGTTGAGCAACGATCTTTTTGGATGTGCGTCGTTTGACTTCAAACATTTAACAAGCATTCGCAAAGCACGACCTATCAACTTGGGTTCATTCATGCAAATCTCTATCACATCATCGATATGTATACTGGAATGCTCAAGAACAACCTCGATTATGTAACTCAAATTTGTGTAAGCAGCTTCTATGATGCAGTTAGTGTCAATTTTGGCACCGTGTTCCAACAATATGTGTATTGCTTCTTCTTCGCCTTTCTTGATGGCAAACACAAGTGGTTGGTTGTTTAAGCAATCTACTGGGATACCTCTTTTGATGAACTCTTCGAGGTATTCTGAAAACCTGTCTCGTGATGCATAGACGAGCAAGTATGGGCTAATTGGGTCAACTCGCTTGTCTATGAGTAACATGTCAATTGTTTCGTTGGAACTGTGGCTGAAAGCTGTTTTAAATAGCTTGTAGTTATCCGCGGTAACGTCAATATCTCTGCTTGTTAGCATGGCCTTCAAAATACGCTTGTTTTCTTCACCGGAGTAAACACTACATTTCAGTGCGAACCAGTTGTATGCCAATGGGTCAACACGATTATCGGCAAGAAGCAACTTGACAAACTTGCAACGTCCAGGAATTGTGACATTATACGGAATGTTGAAAGCCCAATAAAAGTATGGTTGTGGATCTACGGGTAGTTTTAGATTGCAACTGTTGAACGCGCTCAAAAGAGCAATAAATGCTGGAAGAAAGTTACAGAAATACGGTACGTAATCAGGGTTTCCGTAGCTGTAACGCGAGTCTGGTTGTGCGCGCAATGTTTCAAAATATTCGAAACCTGATTTGTGTTTGCGTAAGCAGTGTTGTGTAAACGCGACCGAAACAAGATTTTTAAAGTTCTCTTGCTCTGCAAAGTGTTGTGCTGTTCCAAGCCGACTGTTTTTTGAGAGTTGCAGTAACGTGATTAAATCTCTTTCTTTTTTTTTATCACGTGCAACGTACGAAGCAATTTTGCGCCATATTTCTGCTGGCACTTGTATTGGCTCCTGTTGTCTTTTTTTCTGACCTGTGTTCATTGTCAGAGAACCAGAATTTGCTTGGTATCGAGTTGAGCAGGTAAATCACCTGTCAATATTTTTAGTAATCAAACCAATCACGTTTGAACAAATTGGAAAATCAGTAAATCGATATTCTTATATTGTTCTACTTCGTTTTTTTCATTTATCAGCACAGTGGATAAACTAAATCATAAAATATATCAAACGTTCTTGTGCACTCACAATTCATCATTTGATCTAAACATATTGTAAGTATCTGGCTCGTCAAACGCATGAACAGGATCTTTAACATGGTCTTCTTCCTCCTCCACATCTGGCTCGTCCTCTTCTTGTTTTTCTTGCAAAATTGAAGATTCATACACTGCAACTTTTTGGAGTCGATTCCTTTTCCTGATGTACATGGCTGTAATGATGATCGCCACTAGTATGACAATAAGAATACCTGCAATTATACCAGCAACGATACCAGCAATCATTGCAACATTAAGCGATGCTCCTGATGCACGTTCTGCTGTTGGTGCCTTTGTAACGGATGCACAACCTGACGTCTTGTAACACTCTACACCTAACTGGGACACTTTAATAGTCATTGATTCGTCTTCATCTTGTACTAGCGCTCTTTTTACTTCTGTTCCAGTCGGTGATTGAGAAAGAACATATGTAAAAGGCGTCGCAAAGAACGACTGTGCGTTGAATCCTGTTAAAGGCATAGTGATAACACAAATACTTGCAGAAGACGACGTAACGAAAATCTCACTCTTAAGCGTCCATGTGGAAGCGTATTGCATATTCAACTTGAGTGTATAAGCAACACCTTTAACAAACGAACAATTTCTAGACATTGTCTGCATTGTTGCCACTGATGAAGCCGAACACGTCACTGATATCGTTTTCGCATGCGATACAGGTGTTATCGATAACGTTGACTGTACAAATTTACCTGCTCCCGCATGCATCCATAATTCAACAATATTTCCTGATGTTGTAGATGGATCAACGGTAAATTTGACAAACGCTACTTGATCTTCAAAAGTGTAACCATCTTTTGTGGATAACGCACGTCTTGATTTTCTTGTGGAATTGAAGGTACTAGATACGACTAGTTCTCCATTTGTGTAGTTTGTATAGATTAGCTCTGATCCTTCGATGACTGGTTCACCGAATGTGTCATTATCGTTAAAATCGATGATAGTGACGGCAATAGTTGGTATAGGTGTTGGAGAGTCAGTACTTGTTATTGTTGGAGGGCTAGTACTTGTAACAACTGGCGTAGGCGTAAGTGTTGTAGTACAGTTGTTACTTGCTGCAATAAACACCGTTCCAGTGTTTCCGCTACTTCCAAACATAAAGCTTGCTTGACCACTACAAGCAGTGAGCGCTACCGGAGTTTGAACAACAGTGTTAGGGTTATTGTTTCCAATTCCTAATGCACCATTGATGTTAGTACCCCAAACTAACGCTCTTCCTGTGTTTATAATAGCAATGGCGGTGTATAACCCTAAATTAACTTGGATAACTGTCTCACCACTTGAAAGTACTGTTGGTAATTGCGTATTGCGGCTGTAACTAGTTTGGAAGGTAGAGCTACCAACTCCAGTTAGGAAATTGGTACCATCTCCTATGCTGTATACATTTCCATCACTTGTTAGTACTACAGTGTTGTATTGCGTTACATCAAAATCAGCAACAGTCTTGTTATCAAACAACGATGCTGCGAGTCGTTTTGGAATCTCATGGTAGGTTGTGGTGCCGTCACCAATAACTGTTATGGTTCCATTTCTGTTTGTCACCGCTCCCCACGCGAACAAATCACCACTTGTACTTGACGCTATTGCATGATAACCTTTCATTTTTATCTTTGCTACTACAACACCTAATAATGCTCCACTGGTGTTTACTGGTTTAAAGAGATAAGTATCAACTATTACGTAAGTTAAGAGGTGTAAATAACGTACCTGCACCTTCACTCTGACCAAGTGCGCCAAAGTGTGATGAACCACATGTAAACACTTTACCGGTACTAGATAGTACTAGTGATGATGCTGTACCCATATCAATATCTGCTATACCACCGTTTGTATCCACATAGGCAAGATTGGATACCACTGGCAAACTTTTTTCGCTTGCTGTTCCATCACTTATTTGTCCGTTTCCATTCTTTCCCCATCCAACAACGACACTATTGTTTGATAGACACAAAACAGTATCTATTCCTGTAGCACACTTGATCAGTGCGCTCGAAATAATAGAACTTAAATCAACTAGTTTTGGTACAAGTTGTGAGTGAGCTACAGTGGAGTTATCTGCTAACTGACCTTCATCACCTCTTCCCCATGCATACAGTTTTCCATCGAGAGTAATTCCCAAGGTAAACTCGTTTCCTTGCGTGATAGTAACAAAACTTTGTGTAGAAGCAACCAACGTCGGTGCATATCGCGATATAGTTGTACCGTCACCAAGTTGGCCTCTGTTATTGGCTCCAAATCCATATACCGTTGCTGCTGAGGGTTTTGCTGGTTGAGGTATCAAAGTTGCAACAGGAGCAGCTGTAGTAATTGCCGTTGATGTAGAGGTTTGTGCAGTAGATGCTGTTGTTGCTGCTATTGTTTGTGTATATGCTTGTGTTGATGTTCCGGTTACAGATGTTGTAGCAGTGCTAGTTGATGTGTCCGTTGCACTGGGTGCACCAGTGCTGGTTGACATATCCGTTGTACTGGGCGTAGCAGTTGGAGTAGATGTGTCTGTACCGGTAGATGCAGCAGTGGTTGGTGTATATGTATTTGTTGCCGATGCTGTTGGTGTGTCTGTTGGCGTTATTATCGTAGGCGATGTTGTAGTTGATACCGTCGATGTTGGTGCCAAAGTTCCTGTATTAGTTGGTGCTGTACCAGTCGGTGTAGGTGTAGAGCTCACTATTGCCGTGATATCGGTACAGTTCGTAATCGATCCAACGAAAGAGGCACCGCTACTTCCCAAGGTAAAGCTAATTTGGCCACATGCAACAAGTGGTGTTGGAAGCTGTACAATAGCACTTGAGTCATTGTTGCCGATACCCAACGCACCATCCTGGTTGCTTCCCCACGTTAATGCTCTTCCCATATTAGTTATAACCATTGATGTGTTTATGCCTTGATGTACTTGAGTAACAACCTCCCCGCTCAACAAGAACAATGGCAGTTGCGTATTTAGCGAGTAGCTTGGCTGGAATGAATCATTTGCAGCACCTGTAAGATAGTACGTACCATCACCGATAGTATACACACTACCATCGCTTGTGAGAACCATCGTGTTGTACTGTGAGATATCAAACTCGATAACAGTCTTGTTACTAAAGAGTATAGCAGGTAGAAGCTTTGGAGTTTCATAGAATGTAGTAGTACCGTCACCAATAACGTTGGTCGTTCCATTTCTATCTGTTATCGCTCCCCACGCATAAAGATCACCACTTGTACTCAACACCATAGTATGATAACCTCCCATCTTTGCTTTGATGACTGTGACTCCGAATAGTGTATCACTAGTGTTAACTGCTTGAAAGGTAGATGTATCTACAGCTCCATCGCTTTTTCCAAGCACTCCCAGATATGATAATCCACAAGTATAGACTTTTCCATCACTAGTTAGAAGTATTGATGATGCTGCGCCCATATCTACATCAATTACAGTAGCGTTTCCTATGCCAGTCAAATTTGCAAGAACAGGATTTGCTTGTTGCATTGTAGTTCCATCACCTAGTTGTCCATTACTATTTTTGCCCCATCCCATAATAATACTGTTATTGGATAGACATAGAACTGTATCTACTCCAGTGGCACATTTTATGATTGATCCGACTGGTAATACGGTACTCAAATCCACCAAACGAGGCGTTAATTGTGAGTGATACGTGGTAGAGTTATCACCTAGTTGACCATCATCTCCTCTACCCCACGCATATACTTCACCATTTGTAGTAATGCCAAGTGTGAACTCGTTTCCTTGTACTATACTCTTATACTCTTGATTCATGGGAATAAGTGTTGGTGTAAAGCGAGAAATAGTTGTTCCATCACCGAGTTGTCCTCTATTGTTTGGTCCAAATCCATAAATTGCAATAGCTGTTGTTTGATTGCTTTGGGGTAACATCGGCACTGCAGTTGTCGCGCTTGTTGTCACCGTAATACTAGATGTTGGTGTTTGTGTTGGTGTCAGCGTAGCTGTGCTTGTAGTTGTAGTTGCTGGACTTGTACAGTTTGTGATCGAACCAACAAATGATGTACCTGTTCCAGTACTTGCCAAGTTAAAATCTGCTTGTCCGCATGCTTGTATTACCGTGGGTATCTGAACAACGGTGCTTAAGTTGCCGATCCCAAGTCCATCTTGGTTGCTTCCCCATATTAACGCTCTACCAGCGTTTGTTATCACCATTGCTGTAGTTTGTCCTTGATGTACTTGCATCACAATTTCTCCTGTGAGTAAAACAGAAGAAAGTTGCGCGTTTATGCTGTATACTGCTTGGAAGGTGTCGTTACCAGTTCCAGTGAGGAAGTAAGTACCATCGCCAATACTGTAAACTGTACCATCACTTGTCAGTACCATTGCGTTGTACTGGGAGACATCAAAGTCTATGATTGTCTTGTTACCAAAGAGAGATGGTGATAGTGGCGTAGGTATCTCATGGTACACACTCGTTCCATCACCAATTACTGCAATTGTTCCGTTTATATCTGTTATAGCTCCCCAACTATATAGTTCACCATTTGAGCTTTGTGCAATGGTATAATATCCTTCTACCTTGGCTTTTACTATTACTACACCTGACAGTGCACCGCTAGTGTTTACAGCTTGGAATGTGTACACATCAACTTTCATGTTAGCTAAAATTAAATGTAGAACATACCAGCACCCTCGTTCTGTCCGAGAACTCCTAGATGTGCCGATCCACATGTAAATAACATTCCATTGCTTGTTAAGAGCAACGATGATGCTACTGCCATGTCTATGTCACTAATGTTAACATTTACACCAACATTAGTCAAGTTTGAAAGAACAGGTATAGCTCGTTGGTTCGTTGTTCCATCACTGATTTGTCCATTGCTATTGTTACCCCAACCAACGATCACGCTGTTGTTTGATAAACATAGTACAGTATCTATACCAGCTACGCATTTAACAAGTGTTCCAGCTGATAACACGCTACTCAGTTCAACCAACCGTGGAGTTAGTTGTGAATGATACACAGTAGAGTTGTCACCTAACTGACCTTCATCTCCTCTACCCCATGCATATAATTCACCTTGTGTGGTAATTCCAAGAGTAAACTCGTGACCTTGCGTAATGCTAGAAAACTTTTCATTCGTGAGAATTAGCGTTGGTGTTGCACGTGAAATAGTTGTTCCATCACCAAGTTGACCTCTGTAATTGGCTCCAAATCCATAGATTGCTACTGCTGCATTTGATGCATTGATCGGAACGATAGCTGGTGTAATAGTTGTACTTGTAACAATACTCGTTGCTGTAGGAGTGGGAGTAGGTGTAGTCGTATTTGAATTAGGCACATCGTTTGCCGTACAGTTATCGATGGACCCAATGAATGAAACGTCACCACTGCAGCCTAACTTGAAGTTTGTTTTACCGCCACACGAAGTTAGTGACTGTGGTGTCTGAATAACAACACTATAATTGTTGTTTCCTATTCCTAAAGCACCGTCCTGGTTACTTCCCCAAATCAATACTCGTCCTGTATTTGTAATTACCATGGACGTCAATAGACCTTGATGTACTTGTGTCACTGTCTCATTGTTTAATAGTATCGATGCAAGGTTTGTGTTCATGCTATAGATAGGTTGAAAGGTATCATTTGCTGTACCAGTCAAATAGAATGTGCCATCGCCGATGCTGTATACACTGCCGTCGCTAGTAAGTACCATGGTGTTATACTGTGTAACATCGAAATCTAATAAAGTCTTGTTGTCGAATAGCGTAGATGATAGCTGTTGTGGAACTTCGTGGTACACTGTAGTACCATCACCAATAACAGTGGTTGTTCCATTTCTATCTGTTATTGCTCCCCAGCTGAATAACTCTCCTGTGTTACTCAGTGCGATCACAAGGTAGCCGTCCATCTTCGCTTTAACTATGGTTACACCAGACAGAACACCACTCGTATTTACTGCTTGAAATATGTATACATCAACTTCATAGTTAGTAAAAAGATGTTGAACACGTACCTGCACCTACGTTTTGTCCAAGTACTCCTAAATACGATGATCCACACGTAAACACTTGTCCATCACTTGTTACAATAAGTGATGAAGCTGCGCCCATGTCTATGTCAATAATGCTGACGTTACTGCCAACTAGAGTCAAGTTTGAAACTACAGGTGTTGCTCTTTGTGTGGCTGTTCCATCACTAATCTGTCCATAAGCGTTTTTACCCCAACCAACAATGATACTGTCGTTTGATAAACAGAGTACAGAATCTATACCAGTAGCGCATTTCACCAACGACCCTGGTAACAATACAGAACTCAAATCTACAAACTTTGGTGTAAGTTGTGAATGATACACAGTGGAGTTATCAGCTAACTGTCCTTCATCCCCTCTTCCCCATGCATACAACTCACCTTGTGTAGTAATACCAAGTGTGAATTCGTTTCCTTGTGTAATGCTTGTAAATTGTTGATTGGTAAGAATCAATGTTGGTGAACTGCGAGAGATTGTAGTACCATCACCTAGTTGACCTCTATTGTTAGGCCCAAACGCGTACAGTGCTACTGCAATGGATTGGTTGATCGCAGGTACAACCACTGGTATTGCTGTAGTTGGTGATATAGAAATACTAGGCGATGCTGTTCCAGTCTGCGTAGATGTCGAAGTTACAGCTCCGGTAGTCGGTATATCTGTAGTAGGTATAGGAGTAGCAGAGCTTGTGGTTGTATCTGTACTAGTCGACGTAGGAGCCAACGTTGTAGTTAGAACTTCTGTAGATGTTGTCGGTGCTGTTGTTGTAGTTGTTGGCATTTCTGTAGTCGTTAGAGCCTCTGTAGTTGTTGGTACTGCAGTTGAAGTTGTTGGTGCAGGTGTTGGTGTAGCTGTGGTTGTTGGCGCCTGCGTTGTTGTCGGTGCAGCAGTAGTAGGTGCTGCCGTTGTTGGTGCAGGTGTTGTAGTTGTCGGTGCCAATGTTGTAGTTGGTAACGGACTTCCACATACACCAAACGCCATGTGCGTCATAATCTTGTCTGCCATTAATGGTGCCATATAATTTCCAAAACTTTGTAGTCCAGAGTTTAATAAAACAGGACTTGCACCAGTTCCTGAAGCACAACCTGGTATTACAAGATTCTAAAAAGATTAACAAAAATGAATCAACCTACCGCGCAGCTGCCCCAAATGTAAGCTCTTCCTTGATTGGTTATGATCCAAGAGTTAAAATCAATAGCGTACGCACTAATCACTTTTTCACCTGCTTGTAATATATTGTTCACTGCCGTACTGTCCGTAAACGAAGACAAATATGAAACAGGAGACGCAGAACCTAACTTATTAATAACTCAATATAATGTACCTGTTCCAAGAACAGCAACACTATTATAGCCGTATCCTTGTAGCGTTCCATCATTCATAATCGCTAGAATGAATCGATCTCCTTGTGTAATATCTACAATTTGTTTTCCATTTATACCCTGGTATCCAATGTATGTTGGCATTTTGTATCCTCCAAGATCTTTTCCCCACGTAAATACTTTCCCATCAGTTGTTAACGCACTAAACGTGTAAAAGTTTCCACATAGTCGTGCTATACTTTTACCATCCAAGTTCGTCATCGTAACAGCTGTCGGTACTGTTCGTGATGTTAACGTATTGTCGCCTACCTATGATTATTAGCCTGTGAAAAAATACTAACTGCTCCGTAGGTGTTCAATCCCCATCCCCAAAGATTTCCGTCATCTAACAAGCACTGTATTGTGCTTAGCGATGTAGTCGTTTCAATATCTAGAATTTGTTTCGAAGCTGGCATACTACCTTTGCTAACAGTACTTGGTGTTGTTCGAAGCGTTGTTGTACCATCTGCGAATATTGTTCCAGTGTTTGCTCCCCAGCCAACCAGTACGTTATCTGTACCTATAACCATACAGAAAACACCTCCACAGCTGATATCACGAATCACTCTGGAACCAAAATTTATCGTAACTGTTGCCGTTTTTGTTGCTTGATCGCCTTGACCAAGCAAAGCGTTCGTGTTTGCTCCCCAACTTTTTGCGTTACACTTGAAACACAACTTACGCAAGCAAAGAGGTTCCTCCATTAATGACACCATATGTTGACTGTTTTGTACCTACAAGACGCTTAATTGAAGTGGCTGCAGTAGTTATTGTTCCGACCGAATTTCTATCAGTTGTACCACCATTTCCTAAGGCATAGGATGTACCCTTGCCAATTGTGTATATGCCGCTCGATGGTACCAAAGTACATTGGTATGGGTGTATTCCAACGAGTGTTGGTGGAAGAATTGCACCTGTTGGTGTTAACATGAGAAAATCTGATACGTACCTGAACAAAATAGCACTAGAAGCAAGATGTTAAGCAATGACATCATTACTTTCTTTTGCGAGAAACTGAGGTCAAAGTTCGGCGCCGTTTTGATTGCATTGATCTTACTACAGCGCCCAAAAATAGTTGTTGGGGACTGCGGTGTGCAGAAATACCTTATTGGCGAATATCCGAACCCACAAGAACCTGCAGTTTTAGCATGATATTACCAGCAGGTCCAAGTCGAAAAGACAAGTGATGTTGTTTTAGCATTGAGTATTATTGGTACAATTGTTCATCATATGAGGTTAAAACATTGCGTATGGAGCCGAACATTTTAAAGCATGAATTAGTTAATACTTGTTTCGCACAATATTAGAGCTAGTCACGGGAGTTGTCTCTTTCTTTTTAGGATATGATATATTTTGTCATCTTCAAAAACCTGTCTTAAACGAGGAGTATATAGTACGATATGGATTGCAATGCATTTTGTTCACACTCGTGCATTATTTCATCGTTGTGGGTTTGATAGAAACGTGATCAATTTGTGGAGGTCGAGTTTTCTGTTCGTGTTTTGCTTGTTTAGAAAGTTCTATTTTGGATTGTAATGCTTGAATGCTAAGTTATTTAGAACAACGAAGTTTGTCTCGCGGACGCACTTATGTGAGCTCGAGACCAGCGTAATTACAACAGTTGTTTAGAAAGATCTAGAAAAAAAGCGGACAATGTTTGTGCGCATTTGCTTTTCCGTGGTTGTCTTGCTTGTCGCACTGTTTTTAGGAAACGAATATTTCATCTTTATGCCATCGCTCTCACAAGTACGCGCAATAAACAGCGCACGCAAAGCATTGAATCCAACAGTTGGTAAACATTATTCGTAAATAGTCTAACAATTAAATAGTCGTGGTAGGCGGTACCGCAGGTATTGGCCAATTTACTGCTCAGAAGCTAGTAGAACGCACAACGCCAAAGAAAGTGATCATATCTGGGAGAAACAAACAAAATGGAGAAGAAATTGTTGAGACTTTGAACAAACTCGGAAACACAACAAATCACGAGTTTATACCATGCGACATAACAAGCATGAAAAATCTACATACATACGCAGAACAAGTTAAATCAAAAATACAAAAGTTAAACTACTTGGTTGTATCTGCAGGTATCATGAGCATGAGCGGACGTGATGAAACAGAAGAAGGTATCGACAAAAAGATGGCGAGTCACTACTACGGACGTTTCAAAATTATTCAAGAGTTGATGCCTCTGCTTGAGGCAGCAGCTGATGCAGGTGAAGATGTACGTGTCATGTCAGTATTAGCAGCAGGTACATGCCAAATTCCTAACGTTAACATTTTCCAGGACAAGAAGGCGATTTCTACAAAGACGATTTGGACTTGAAGAAGGGATTCACTTTGAAACGCGCAGCAGATGTTTGCATCACCTACAACTCATTGATGGCCGAAGAGTGGGCAGAACGACATCCAAAGATCTCTTTCATTCACATTTATCCTGGTGTAGTCGCAACTTCTCTAGGAAGAGATTTACCATGGTACGCAAAAGTACCATTAGATCTCTTGACTCCTGTTTTCGCAACAAAACCAGAAGATTGTGGAGAATTTATGACATATGCGCTCACTGACGACAAGTTCAAAACTGGATTTCACCTTTTAAGTAACAAAGCAGAACCATACGCAAAACCAAAATACAATACACCAGAAAATCGAGAACTAATTTACAAACATTCACTCGAAGTCGTTAATAAATAATTTATTGTCTTCTAGCATTAAACAATGGTACCTTTTTGAATAAACCTGCTTGTAGTTGATCTAGACGTTTTACTTTGAAACCCAACTCGTCACCTGCTCGTTTTGGCCAAGAAGGTTCTTCTAAAAGTTGTCTTCCTAATAGTACAAAATCTACTTTACCTTGCTCTACGATGCTATTTGCATAGGAAGGTGTTTCGATGGAACCAACTCCAGCTACATCAATATCAGCGTATTTTTTAATGTCTTCCGCGAGTGGTATTTGATATCCTTCTCCACGAATTGGAGCTTGGTAATTTGGACTGTTACCACCTGATGAGCAATCTATGACATCAACGCCAACTTGTTTTAGTCGCTTGGCTAGCTCTATCGAGTCTTGAACTGTCCATTGACCGTTATCAGTTAATGTGGTATCAATATAGTCTGCTGCACTAATACGAGCAAAGAGTGGGTACTCTTGTGGCCATACAGCACGCACAGCTTGTGCGATCTCTAATGCTAATCGGATACGATTTTCGAACGATCCTCCATAGTTGTCAGAGCGTCTGTTGCTATGTGGTGACAAGAAGCTACTAACTAAGTAACCATGAGCGTAATGAAGCTCTAATACTTGATATCCTGCTTTCTCTGCACGAATCGCGGCCTCAACAAACTGTTGTTTCGCTTCTACAATGTCATCTATTGTCATCTCTTTAGGGATTCGTGAAGTTTCACTGAACGGAATCGCGCTAGGTCCTACTATGTTTTCCCAGCCACCATCTTCAATAGATGCTGTTTTTCCTGCTAAATCATGGAACGGAGCATACGTGCCAGCTTTACGACCAGCATGTGCGATTTGTAGGCCAGGAACAGCACCTGCGAATTTGATAATTTCTGTGATACGTTTAAGATTTGGTATGTGTTCGTCTTTCCATATGCCGTTATCTTGTGGAGAGATTCTACCGTGTGGCGCGACTGCCGTTGCCTCTGTGAAAACTAATCCTGCTCCATGTAACGCAAAACTCCCCAAATGAGTCAAGTGGTAGTCGTTTGCGAAGCCGTCGAAAGATGAGAACATACACATTGGGCTAACTCCGATTCGATTTTTGAACAAAACACCTCTAATAGTTTTTGGAGAGAATAAATTGGGTTTGTTGTCTGTAGATTTATCGTTTGCAACTTGTCCGACAATATTTTTGCGTGCCAGCGGAACGACAGGTTGTTGTGGTTGTGGCAGAGACATCGTATGTGGCTTTTTTGGCTTGTAAAAATGTGTAAGTGTTCAAATAGTTTGCAACATGGTTTACCACATTTCAAACGTCACGTTGCACAAACAAACGCAAGAGATGATTCAAACTGCGTGTCATTGCTTTGTTGCAATTCGAATGTGTTGATTGTAACTTTGGCGCCAATACTAGAGCATGCAACTTCGGCACCTAAAGACCATACAACAGGCTACAAATAAAATCAACAAGATAGCTGCTCTATGTTGGTCCAATAACAATCGCAGATTGGCAGTCGCGGATACTGATGGATGGGTTCATTTATTCGATGAGAATGGAGATCGGCGAGATAAATTCCCAACAAAGTCAGCATCGGGGAAAAGAGGTGGAAAAACGTATATTATCACCGGAATCGCTTTTTCGCCAGATGATAGTCGCATAGCCATTGCCCAAAGCGATAATATCGTCTTCGTTTACAAACTAGGAACTGAGTGGGGTGATAAAAAGATTATTTGCAACAAATACGAACAAAAAGTCTCAGTTACGTGCATATGTTGGCCATTTGAACGCAACCAAGAATTCGTATTTGGAACAGCTGATGGAAAAGTCAAAGTAGGAAATATGAAAAACAAAGCACAATCATTATTCTCGGCAGATTCCTCAGTTGTATCATTGGCACCTTCTCCAGATGGTCATGGGTTCGTAAGTGGTCATTTAGACGGAAGTATCTACATGTTCTATTTTGAAAACTTTGTCGACCATATGGGCGTAGAAGTGAATGATATACCGATCGGTCACCAAAAAATCACTCAGCATTCATGTACTCCGTATTCGTTATCATGGGGAGCAGCCATCGTTGCTGCCGGACAAGATAAACAAGTTGTATTTTATTCTACAAAAGCCGATAGAGAAGGAGTGCCCATGCTTCAAAAATTTGATTACTCGAACCTTAAAAATGAGAAAGAATTTACAGCAATTGTCGCTAGTCCAAGTGGACAAAGTGTCGTTGTAGGTTCTTACAATCGATTCCGATTATTCAATTTTAATTTGAGAAGAGGAATATGGGAAGAAGGAGAGGTGCTCGAAGTTCCCAATTTGTATACGATTACAGCCGCCGCATGGAAACCAGATGGTTCTAGACTCGTGTTAGGAAACTTGTGCGGTGGAGTAGACATGTTTGACGCTTGTATCAAACGATACCGATACAAGGGAGAATTCGAATTTACATATGTGAGTCCAAGTCAAGTTATTGTCAAACGATTATCATCTGGAACGCGTATCGTGCTAAAATCACTATTTGAAGAAGAAATACTCAAAGTCAATGTCGCTAGAGATCAATTCCTAGTGGGACATACGCCAAGAACATTATTACTTGGTGATTTGGAATCATGCAAACTAAGTGAGATTCCATGGAACGCTTCTCCAGAATCAGAAAAATTCTTTTTTGATAATCCTCGCGTTTGCATGGTTTACAATGCCGGAGAAATATCACTTATCGAGTATGGAATTAACGATATCATTGGTAGTTTCCGCACAGAACACGTGAGTACACATCTCATCAGCGCAAGAATATCTGATGTTTCGGCATTTATTCAAAAAGAAATGCAAAAAGATCCAAACGCACAAGTTGTCGCACACGACAAAAAAGTTGCGTTTTTAATCGATAGTCACACGATAAATATTTTGGATCTCATGTCATCATTTACTATTGCAAAGATTAGCCACGATGCAAAGATAGATTGGTTAGAGCTAAATGTACGAGCAACAAAGTTACTTTTCCGAGACAAGCAACGACATTTACACTTGTTTGATATTAAAACGCAAACGAGAACTACTTTACTCACGTATTGTAGTTACGTACAATGGGTTCCAGATTCAGATGTCGTTGTTGCACAAAATCGAGGCGATTTATGCGTTTGGTATAGTATTGATGCTCCAGATCGAGTGACAATTGTACCTATCAAGGGCGATGTTGAAGATATTGTTCGATCGCAGAATTGTACTACTGTCATTGTTGATGAAGGGCCAGGAACTGTAAACTATGATCTAGATGAAGGATTAATAGAGTTTGGATCGGCAATGGAAGATAAAGATTACGAACGAGCTGCGGATATACTAGAACAATTATCATTAACTCCAGAAACGGAAGCCATGTGGAAAAATCTTAGCGAACTCGTACTCAAGGATAGTAAATTCTACATTGCCGAGCGATGCTTTGCCGCACTAGGAGATATCTCAAAAGCAAATTATTTACACAAACTCGCAAAAGGTGTAAAAGAAGTTGAAGCCAATGAAGAAGAAGCAGGACTTGTCGATCCACTTGATCATTGGAAAATTCGAACAAAATTGGCAATTCTTAACAAGGACTTCAAGACGGCAGAGCAAGTGTACTTGGAACAAGGAAAAGTACAAGAAGCAATGTCAATGTACAAAGAGATGCACAAGTTTGATGAAAGTATTGCGATCGCTTTTGCGAAGAATGTTCCAAATGCTCAAACAATGAAAGATAATTACTTGGAGTGGTTAATAAGTAGCCGACAAGAAGATAAAGCAGCACGAATTTACGAAAATCAAGCACAATACCAAAAGGCGATACAATTGTATCTCAATGGAGGATTCCCAGCATCGGCTGCGAATGTTGTTATTCGAAAAGGATCTGCTGCGTTGACCGGTGTACAAGAGAAAACATTGGATCAAATCTCACAAGGATTGTTTGCGAATGGTTTGTATGAGAAAGCGGGAGAGTTTTTCCAAAAGAGAAATATGAACGAGAAGGCCATTGAAGCATACCGAAAAGGACACTCGTACCGATACGCAGTAGAACTCGCAAGAAACATTTTCCCCAATCTTGTTGTCAAATTGGAAGAAGAATGGGGAGATTACTTGATGTCACAGAAACAAGTCGATTCTGCAGTTCATCACTATATTGAAGCTAATGATTACGTCAAAGCGATCGAAGCAGCGTTACAAGCAAGACAATGGACAAAAGCCGTTCAAATTTTGGAAGGTTTGGAACCAAGTGCCGCAAAGAATTATTATGTACGAATTGCGCGTCACTATGAAGAAGTACAAAATTATGCGCAAGCGAAAAAGTTTTTCATCAAAGCCGAGGAA
>JAESGV010000321.1_pt1 | contig 21594 bp, 24 predicted proteins | sample 9269781 | NCBI WGS metagenome assembly JAESGV01 (sample SAMN15741586, study PRJNA653496) | algae metagenome | isolation source: Tildeniella torsiva UHER 1998/13D and co-occurring heterotrophs from... | place: Slovakia: Slovak Paradise National Park, Hrabusice, Kosice Region | collected 2000-01-01
TGCCCAACAAACCATTTGGTAAGACTAGATCCTTGTTACTCATGCTGTAGAACTCTCACCATACGTTGGCATGTGGAATGAGACTGTTGACTTGACCCATAACTTTTACACAGAACAAATGCAAGTATGTAGTAAAAAACTTTTTAACACGATAGATTAACGGTGGAAAAATGAACAAATTCGCTGCTTACGGTTCATCAAAAGGTTTGACTATGAGTTACTATGACTACAAGAACAATTATTTGGCACAACTCGCACAAAACTATACCATGTTCGATGCGTGGCATCACGCACTATTCGGAGGTAGTTGGGGAAATCACATTTGGCTCGTATGTCCAAACCAACCTGTATTCCCAGACGCACCAGAAGAAATGATCAACCAAGTTGATAAAGATTTGAAACTCATCTACCCAGACCGTGATGAAGTTCCATGCACACCAGACCGTTACGCAGTGAACACTATTTACAGCGTCAACCCTCCACATCCATCATATGCAAATATTTCATGGGCATTGCCACTACAAAACTACACCACCATTGGTGACCTCATGACTGAAGCAGGAATCAGTTGGAATTGGTACGCAGGAGGATGGAACGATGCCATGGCTGGAAAAGCAGACCCTTCTTTCCAATTCCATCACCATCCATTCAACTATTTTGCACCATATGCACCTGGTCAACCTGGTCGTGAACGTTTGAAAGATTATGATGATCTAATTGCCGCCATCAAGGATAACAAACTACCACAAGTTTCATTCTACAAACCAATTGGTAAATACAATATGCATCCTGGATATAGCGTCGTAGGAGGTGAAGCAGAAGTCATGTTACGACAATTTGTAGAAACAGTACAAAACAGTCCATACTGGGAAAAGACTTTGCTCATTATTACATTTGATGAACATGGTGGAAGATGGGATCACGTTGCACCACCAAAGATTGATCGTTGGGGTCCAGGTAGTCGCATTCCAACACTATTTGTATCTCCACTTGTAAGAAAAGGATATGTTGACAGTACGTACCATGATTCTACTTCTATTATGAGATTTATTCAACAAAGATACGGATTACGTACTTTGGGAACAAGAGATGCCATGCAAAAAGATTTTATTCAATGTTTTGAAGGGTATAATGATATGCCTGGTTGGGTAATTGGAGTTATTAGTGCTTGTGCGTTTATAGTTGCACTTGCAATTGGTATTGGTATTTATCAAACCGTTAGCCATTTTGTACGAGGAAAACGAGAACCATACACCACGGTTGTATAAAAGTTAAATTATGAGTAAACGGTTTTTTATTTAACCTTCTGCGTTTCCAAACGCGTCGTACATGGTAACCACTTTATCTTCTTCGACATCTTCATAGGCTGCCGAGTTTTCGTCTTGGTAAATAATAGCTGTGCGTTTCTTTCTGCGTTTAATGATAACTGCTGCTATCACGGTACCAACTAGAAGTAAAACTAGTGCGATTACTGCAAATGCAGCAATGACTCCTGCGATCATACCAATGTTCAAGGTACTTGATAGTGAACCCTTTGTTGATTTGGTAGTTGCAGGTGCTGCAGCACATGCACCTGTTCTGCACTCCACACCAAGTTGTTGTACTTTTATTGACATTGATTCTTGAGTGCTCACTGCATGTAAACTACGTTTCAATGTTGATCCACTTGAAGACTGGGATACAACATAGGTAAATGTTCCACTGAAGAATGTACTAGGGTTGAATGGTACAGGATTCATGGTTAACGTACACATAAGCGTACTTCCACTATACAACTCACTAACAATGCCCCATTTTGTTTCTAATACCATTCCCAACTTGAGTGTATACAGTTTGTCCTTTTCAAACAAACAATCATTTGACAATGATTGCACACCTGATGCGTTACTATAAGAGTAACCAATGGTAAGCGATCTCTTGTATGGTGCATCAGGAGAGATAGTCAACCCTGTTTCAACAAACTTGGAAACCGAGTACATCCACAACTCGACGACATTTCCAGAAGTTGTTGAAGCATCTATAGAAAACTTGATAAACGCAGACTTGTCTTTAAAGTCATAACCACCTTTTGTAGATAGTGATCTACGTGATTTTTGACTAGAATTAAAAACACTAGCAAGTTGAATACTATCTAAAGTTGCATTCACAATTTCAAATTGTTCTGTTCCTGGGATACCCACTTGTGTGTTATTTGCTAAATCATACAATGTGATGGATATTGTTTGATTTGCAGCAAGAGTTGTTTCTGGTTCTTGGGTTGGTTCGATTGTAGTGGGAGTATCTGTTGGAGCCACTGTGGGAGTGTCTGTTGGAGTAGGTGTATCTGTGGTAGTATCAGTTGGAGTAGTTGTTGTTGTTTCAGCACTAGGTGTTGGTGTGTCTGATAGAGTATCAGTTGGTGTAAGTGTTGTTGGTTGTTCTGTGGTTGTATCAGATGGTGTTGGAGTATCTGTAGGTGTATCAGTAGGAGTTTCAGTTAGTGTATCAGATGGTGTTGGAGTATCTGTGGGGGCCTCTGTTGTTTGAAGAACTTGTGTTGTTGTCTCAGAGGGGGTTGGTGTATCAGATGGCGTAGGTGTAAGAGTGTCCGTTGGTGTATCAAATGGCGTAGTGGTATCTGTTGGAGGTGGTGTGTCAGTAGAAGTATCTGTTGGAGTATCAGTTGGGGTATCTGTAGGTGTATCAGATGGTGTCTCCGTTGTTGTCTGAGAAAGAGTTGGAGGTAGTGTAGGTGAAGCAGTAGGAGTGTCTGTTGGTGAATCTGTTAGTGTATGAGTGTTCGTTGTTGGTTCAGCTGTAGTTGTAACCTGAGGTGTATCAGTAGGTGTATTAGATACTGTGGGTGTTGGTGTATCCGTAGGGGTGTCTGTTGGTGTAGGAGTATCTGACAGTGTATCAGTAGGAGTGTCTGTGGGTGTTGGTGTATCAGTTGATGTAACACTTGGTGTTGGAGTATCAGTCGAAGTATCTGTAAGTGAAGCACTTGGTGTTGGAGTATCTGTTGTGGGTACTGCAGTCGTGGTTGGCTCCAAAGTTGTTGGTTCAAGTGTCATTGGTGTAGCAGTACTAGTTGGTACATCAGTAGTTGTTGTCGGCTCCATTGTAGTCGTTATTGCTGTAGTAGTGGTAGTTGATGCGCTTGTTATAGTCGGAGCAACTGTTGTGGTAGCAGATATAATGGGTGTTGGAGTAGCAATTGTCGTTGTAGGAGCTGCTGTAGTAGTTGGTGTGATTGTTGTAGTTGGAGCAGCTGTAGGTACTGCAGTGGTAGTCGGAGCATTAGTTGTAGGTGGTATTGTGGTTGTAGGTGCTCCACTAGTCGTAGTCAGAGCTTTAGTAGTTGTCGGTGCTGCACTAGTTGTGGCACTTTCATAGTAGTTGGTGCAACAGTAGTAGTTGGTGTGGGTGTTGGCGTAGGTGTTGGCGTAGCACTTGGTTTTTTCATAAAGTATCCTACTGCACCACCATAGGTGTCAGTATCAAATGTTACAGATGGATCAACATCCGTACAATACGATTCATTCATTCTACGTGCAATAGTATAGTTCAGCACATCATATGAATTGTTACAGTATGCTGGTTGAGCGTACTTGTACGTTGCACTTATAACAGTATAATTACATCCTAATCTACCAATAAAGCCAAAGGTTCCATATGGTGATGGGAATATAAATGTTATGTCATTAGCACTAGTACCATAGATAGCTGTTGGAGCTGCCAAAACAGTTGTTGTAGTGGCAGAGTTGATACCTAGTTGACCAGCTGTATTGATACCCCATATCAACGATCTACCAAGACTAATACGTGCCATTGTAGAGCTGTATCCTTGTGCAACACTTATAATTGTTTCTCCAGCAGACATTGTGAACTTGGGATCTACTCGAGCAAATGTTGTTGAGAATCCACTAGTAAGACTGTTTAATATACTATTGGAATAGTCACCGTTGCCAAACAATAGACCAGTGTTCGTCAGCATCATAATGTTGGCATTACTCATACTGATCTCTGTGATATAGTTACCAGCTGGTAAAAACGATGTTGAAAATACAGCAGGTAAAATATATGGAGTATATGCTGCTGTAGAGGTGCCCCAGTTTAACAATACACCCCAGCTGTACCACACTCCATTAAAATCTTGCGCCATGGAGATATATCCACCAGCTGCTATTCTAGTAATGTTTTTACCGTTTAACACACCATCAGTGTTCACTGGAACAACATAGTTCTTGTATGTTGGTGAGTTTGTAGTACCATCACCAACACATCCAAAAGCGTTGTAACCCCAAGCGTAGACTTTGTTATCTTCTGTTAAGACAAGATTGTGTTGAGATCCTGCAGAGATGGTTGCTATTCTTGCAGCACCCATGCTCATCTTTTGCACAACTACTGGATAAATAGCTGTTGTTACTGTAAGATCTCCTAGTTGTCCATAAGTGTTCCCACCCCATGCATACAATCCATTATTGTTTGTTAATGCTAAAGTATGCAATGTACCACATGAAATAGCAAGTACAAACTTTTGATACAACAAACTAGCGACAGTAGCGCCAACCAGAGCAGGTGTACCTTTTCCAGTTGAAGATCCATCACCAACACGATTTCCTGCTCCCCATCCAAATACTTGACCACTTGTCGTTAACACCATAGCAAAATCACTACCAACACCAACATCGATAATGCTTTTACCGCTCAACGCAGCAGGTACATTAATAGCAGTTAGTAAGTTACGTTGTGTAGTAGTGGTATCACCTAGCTGATACCAAGTGTTAAGTCTGAAACCGAATAGTGTCATTGGTGATAGACAAGACGTTGATGTGATTGTACCATCAGTATATGTAGATCTGCATCCGTTAGTAGAGAGAATATAGTGGAAATCTAATACATTTCTAGCAATCTGTGCTATACTCTTTCCTGGAATTGTAATGACTGTAAGAGTATATGTACTTGTCGATGTCATGAAGGGAGAAGAAGTACCAGTAACAGAACCACTGTTACCAAAGTAATTATTTCCCCAACCAATAAATCTTCTCTTGTTCGTTTTGACAATAAAGCTAGCGGCATGAGTAGATATCTCTATGATCTTTTCTCCCAACAATAAAGTATTAGATACTGCCTTGTTAGCGTTGATAAAAGAGTTTCTATATGTAGTTGTACCATCTACATCGAGTTAGTAAATTATATAGCAAGTACCTCCTAGCTGGTAGTTTGTGTTTATACCTGCTGCAAATATACTTCCATCGGAAGTTAGAACCATGGTGTTGTACCAACCAGAGCTAACATCAATAGCAATCTTGTTTTCAAAGACACTGTTATCGATTAGTACAGGTATATTTGATCCTGTGCCTGTGCCATCACCAGAACCACTGTACGTTGGGGAACTAGAATACAATAACCCTATTGACCCCCAGACAAACACTTTTGCATCACTTGTGATTGCCATAGAGTGCCAAAAGCCAGAAGATAGTTTTGTTACAACTTTAGTCATTAAAGTTCCAGTTATAGCACGAATGACGCTTTGATAGGCAGCTCCAATTGCAACTGAAGCTACACCCATTTATCCCTGTTCATTAGCACCTCTAGCATAAGCTCTTCCATTTTCAGTCAAAAAGAGTTGTGTAGAGTATCTACAAGTGATTTGTGTGATCAAATCAACACCTATTTCTCCTGTTTGCATTTGTATTGGTGGTCCATTATTTACTTGCGCTTCAAAACCAAACAAAATGTGATCACTTGTTAATCCTACACAAACATAGTACCCACACTCCAACATCACTACAAATTTGGATTTGATCCAAAGTGTATTTGCACCTGTTGTTGGAGAAAGTCTATTTGTTGGTGTAGTGGAACCATCACCAAGATTATAATTGGCACCGTTTCCCCAACCATAAAATTTACCTTCAGTAGAAACAACCATAGTGTACATACTAAGAGATTTTAAAATGACCAAGTTCAAATTAGCAAGTACACCTGTCATGATTACAGAAGTATAATACTTGGGAGTAGTAGCTATACTGTCACCTAGTGGAGATTGATAGTTACTTCCGAAGCCATACAATGTAGTTGGATTGCTACATTGTATATTTGGAGCCCATGTAATCGAGTTGTATGTATGGTTAGTGTACCCATCGGTGTAGACAAAATGAGTATCATATTTGTTGTTTGTGCTTTGACCAGATATCCAAAAGATACGTTCTTGAATGTTTGGTAGGTCAAACTCTACTGGTACTGTAATTTCTGTCATACCAGTATTCGTTAAAATGTTTGCTTGACCCCATAAAAGTGTTCTTTGATAGTTTGTTTGTATGGTAGCGCTAGCAATATTGACCTTCATATTTAATGCTCGTTCGCCGACACGTAAACCGGCAATGACATTTGAATTGATGTCAAATGAAGTTGTGCTAGTTACTGCTGAATCTGTACTGATCTATAGAATGTTAACAAATGAAATAACTATACCAGTGAGTAAGTGTTATCTCCAAAAGAGTAAATTGTTCCATCGCTTGTCATTACAAATGCATTGGCAGCAGTGACACTCATATCTGTAATCGTCTTACCACCAAAAACAGTCATAGGTAGAGCTGTTGGAGTGGTAGCATAGGTTCCTCCTACGCCATTGCCGATACCAAGTTGTGTAGAAACAGTACTCGGATATGTTGTACCAGCAACTGTCGCTACAATACCCCATGCATAGAGTCTGTTTTGCGTATCTAGTACCAACGTGTATAATCCGCCTATTGCCATTTTAATCAATGTTATACCATTCAGAGCACCAGTCATTGTAGGAGATGTTGGAAACCTTGCATGTCCTACTCCAAGACCACCTTGACCATTACCTATACCACCTTACTGTTAGTCAAATAACAAAAACACATACCAAAGTTGTTGGATCCCCATAAAAAGACTCTACCATCAGCTGTTAACACTCCGAATCGTTGCGTGCCACCTTGTATGTCTAGTATAATTCGGGAACCTGTTTCTCCTCGATATCCTAGTACTGGTGTTACTCTACCATTTCCTTCACCATCAGTGGTTTCACCATAAGAACTATATCCCCAAACGTAAAATTGATTGTCACTAGAAAGTGCACCGGCACTGGTATAACCAGTAGCTATAGCAACAATGAACGTGTTCATAACTGTTGTAGAAACGGTCTTGAACGCTGTCCATAGTGATGTAGTTGTACCATCTCCAACTCGACCATTCTCTTCTCCACCAAGTGAGTACACACGACCAGCACTAGTTAAGAACAATGCGTATCCTTCGTAAAATCCTCCATTTGTTTGCATATCAACAATCTTTCTATCTGCTGTCATACCACTGTTGTATGGTACTGATGCACGCGTTGCGGTAGAATAGTAAACAGTTCCACCAACACATGATGTGACATCTCTAGAGAGTGTGACAGTTGGGTAGTCACATCCATCAGTAAGCACAGCATAAAAGTACAATAATGTATTCGTAATTGGCATATTGTTTGTAAAGATTTTGGTTACCTTGTTACCAGGGATGATAATTTCTACTGGATACTGTGCTGTGTACGATAGCGGTACTTGAGTGATCTGATATGCAACGTTTTGACCCTACATGTACGCTCTCTTGTTCGTAATAACGGCAGTGTTTACTGCATTTGGTATAATACTCGTAACGTATTCACCAGCACTGAGTGTGTTTGGATTTAGTCCATATGCCTGTCCGAACCCACTATTTGATAAGGATATGGCTGTGCTTCCTGGATCTAACTGATACGCTCCATTGTATCCCATACTGAACACGTATCCATCAGTAGTAAGTACAAAAGCCGACGATGGGCCACAAAAAATATTATTGATTGTTTTTGAACCTAGAAAACTCATACTCATTGCGTATGGAGCATTCTTGTAGGAAGTCGCACCATTTGTGCCATCAAAACCAGCATACGTGGTGCTACCAGATGTTTGCATGGTAAAAATTCCCCAAAAGAATATTTTGTTGGCTCCTAGTGCCATAGACAGTGAACCACTTACTACTATTTTTGATATTGTAACGCCTGCTAGTGCACCAGAGGCTGTAACGGTCACTGGACTAAGTCGATTTGCTATTGTGTTAGAATAGTGCAGTTCACATACATATACTAGAGTCGCCTACTTGTCCGTATGCATTATAACCATGTCCGTACAAAACATTCGTTGTTGTCAATACAATAGTATGCAACTGCAAAATCGCCTCCACAAGCTACGTAGGTCACGTTTCCAAGACCAGTTAATGCAGCAGGATTAGCGCGCGAAGTGACTGTGTTATCGCCCAACGCGCCATTCGTATTACTTCCCCAAAGAAAAAGGTCTGGTACAGCTCCACTGCATGCAAGCAACAGAGCAACAAGTCTTATCATGCTAGAAAATACTTGTTAGCTTTTAGTACTGCGGCTAGTTAGCTTGGTTTGTTTCTCGTATAATATTATCTTGTCCTAGTTTAGGAGGTAAATTTTTATTGTTTAGCATCGAAAGCCGACTAACCGTCCTTGTTCCTGTTTAGCGATTAGATTGTAGCGGATATATACTCTCATTTGTGAGATCAATGGAAACTATTGCATTGTTTGGAAGCTATCCTTCTACACAAATGTAAACGCGACAATGATCAATCAATACTCAATGATAACTTTTGTTCATGCGCAACAATCTTCTCACAAGTCATAGCAATGTTTTGCTAGAAGTAAAATTCGCGGACGAAAGTAAATAATATCAAAGCAGAGTTACGATGTTGCAATGTTTATTTAAAACGAGTCAAGAAGCTCTTCACCATACCGATCTCGCTAGCCTCAAATGATGTAAGTTTTACCGAATCTCCATCCAATTCGGTATGACTTTGAACAAATACTTGTCTTGGTCTCTTTTGTTCCATCACAATGTTTCTTCTCTTGTTCCAAGTTTCGTCTACATGTGTCAACGAGTCAAATAGTCTTTGTGCAGAATCTTTGTCAGCAACTGACTTCAAAATAGATAATTCGAGTAAGAATCTGTGGATGGCTTTGACACCAACTGTCTTGATCTTGGTGCGATCCAACTTGAGGATTACATCGTTTTCTTTGTCTTCCAAAGTTAATAAACCTTCACCGGCGTTCAACAAGACACGTAAAATGGCATGTCTTGCATGCATGTGAGCTTGGTTCCATTGTTTGTTTTCTGGTGAGTAGAATTCCAAACCTAATAGACCAGCACGAACCATGTTTAACCAGTTAATATAGATAATATCTTCGGCTGCTTGTCCTTCGTATCCAAAGATCTTTTGTACTTCATCTTTAACGCACAAATAGATTCCAACAGCTTCAGCTCTGCATTCTTCCCAACTGCTAGAGATAGATCCAAATTTACCAGACCAAGTCTCGCCAAACTTGTACCAAGTGGTGACTGGTTGTCCAGTAAGCGGGTTGATAGTATTCTTGTCAAAGTTGAAAGTGGTGTTTGATTCATCCAACGTTTGTAAGAGTTTTCCAGAACCATGACCGAGCAACTCGTGCAATCCGACTTGAACTTCGAAAGCCTTGCCTTTCAACTGTTTGAACATTTCTTTGTCCTTCTCGTCGTGAATGAAAGTGATGACGTCATCTTTTGGTGGTGGTGCGTTCAATACATTTCCCAATGAAACGTTCTTGAAACCTTCTTCTTGACGGATATCATCGTAGTTTGGAATGTTGATACCAGCTGGTATTCCACTACTGGCAAAAGTGACGACTTCCAAGCTAGTAAAATCTGGTCTTTGGAACTTGTCCTTCTCGAACGCTTGAGTTTGTTCGTTCCATGGCAATAGAGCGATGAATCGTTCTGCATTGTCGACAAGTGCGTTGAATTTCTTGGTTGTTTCCTTATTAACAACAGCTACGAAACCTTCCCATTCTCCACGAACTTTTAGAGGATCGCGATACGACTCGATGAATCCAATGTTTGATTCAACGATTGGTCCAACATCCTTGATCCAGTGTCTTTGAGAATCTTTATGCGCTTCGATGGATCCTTGGTCGAAGGACTCGACATATTTCGCCATCATCTTTGCTTCAGTTTCGTTCAACGCGTTCTCTTGTGCGAGTTTCAAGTTGTCAACAATCTTTTGCATATCGGCTTGATAGTCTCCATATACGACTCGGATCTTGACATCTCTGAACGTGTGTTCTTTTGTTGGTAGAACGCTTGCGCTAGCCAATAGAACATCGAAACCTTCTTTTGTTTTGAATAATCTTGTATTGTACGCGGAAAGATTTTGACTCTCCAAAAAGGCTTGAACGAGTTCTGCTTCATCTTTTGTGACGTTTGTAGTGTAGTAACCAGAGCATGTTGATTTCTTTCCGAAGCCGATTTCTAGTACGTGTTCATCGAGGGAATAGAGATCGTCCGCACAGGCGTTGAAAAGTTCTTGCGTTTTTTGATCGTTAGTTGCTTTGACAAGTTGAGTCAAATCTTCACGTTCAATGCGAGGAATGAATTTTGTATCTCCAAAACTCTTATAGTTTCCTATTTGTTAATGTTTTGCGATCGAGACATACCTTCGTTTCCATAAAACATGGCAGCGTATTGTAGCAACAGTTCTACCTTCTCAACGTCAGTGTTCAACTTGGTTGCAATATCTTTTGGTTCGACTGCTTGATCTAGAGGAACTAGAGGTCTAAAAAACGATTGCAAAAAGTCGAAAATGGCGACAGCTTCATGTGAAGCTTGTGCAAGTACGATGCGCATTCCAGCCCACGATGCTTGGGAAATGTAATGAGCATACTTCTTTTCTTTGTCATTGAGTTCTTTGAATGCTGCCTCGACTTCGAGTGGAACGACTGGAGCTTTTGGTGTGACGTAGTGTTTCAACCGTTGGTCTGCTAGAGCTTCTTGTACAGTAACCATGATGTTGTGTTTTGATCTGTTTATGGTTGAGGGGAATTTTACAAAGTTTTTGACGAGGTTTGGATGACGAAGTGCACGAAGCATAGGTGTGTTGAATACGTTGCTTGTGAGTTTGTTAGTATTGTAAGCTTTGTTTGAACAGTTTATGTCAGATCTTTAAACGCATCTCTTAATTGTGTGGTTACAAGTATAGTAGGAAGCTTAGTTTGCATGTCAATAAGTTGTAAACCACCAAGTTCCTAAATAGTTTACGCACATGAAATGCAATGGAAATATTTATTACATTGATTTATCATGTTGTTCACAAACACTTCCATACTTTAGGACAGCCTAGTTTAGCCTTTTCTGCAGTCTTTTGGGCAGCAGTAAGCGGGAACAGTAAGTATTTGTTAGAATTGAAGTTATAGTTCAGAGCGTAGCAAAGGTAGTTCTTCACAGCTGATTTGTATGGACTGTTAACATCAATAATCATGTTGAATGTATGCGCAATTGGGTAATCTGAAGCAGATACACTCTTGCCATTGTACGCGATTGCTTTAGCTACAGAACTTGGACCTGACGAGTAGATAAAATATGTTAACCAGTTCTTTGTTGTTGCTTCGATTTGAGAGATTTGAGATGAGGGAATAGCTGGAATACTGTTAATTGGTACACCAGTAGCTACTTGTACACTGATCGGTATTCCACCACCTGGAGGTCCGTTCAAAATATTGACTTGTTGATTGGCTATATCGGCAGGAAATGAGACAGATGAGAATAGTTGTGACCATGTCAGTACTTGATTATTTAAAATTGCGTTGACAGCAGTTTGTAGTTGTGCCGTTGTGATACCACTAATAGGGTTCTGTGGATGAACCCCAAAGTAGATTCGATTATTGCACAAAGCGATGTTTTGCAGTATGCGACCATTGCACGGACCATTAGAAGAACCGTCGGCATTTACCAGAGCTGCGCTACATCCTCGGTTTGTGAAGTCGCTACCTTGGATGTATCTTCCGCTAACAGCAATATCTCCAAATCCTCGAAGTAACATTTCAATTCCATCTGAAGAAACAGTTTCTGGTACATCAACTGGTCTATAGACTGGATGAACAGTAAATCGTAGCAATGGTTGCTGATTAATGTAATCCCTAGTAATGTTTCCAATTAGATACCTTGGAGGCTTAGCACCGAAAGCGTTGATAACAGTTGGCGGTATTCGGTAAATAGCCATTACTTGAACTACCAATACGCTAAGAACTAGAGCAAATATCTCTCCTTTCATCTATTGTTCAATTATCGGATATTTAATTGCAGTGTGAACAAAGCTGGTTGGCGATTAAATTTGTTTTTCAAATTTAGGTGCACTTTATGATCAGAATTGTCACTGGATTACTTATACCTTGTTTAGCAAGCTATGCAGATGAAGTGTGACAAGGGTACGTACATTTGCAAAGTATAGAGGGTACTTGCGCTTTCACTAGAGGTATCAAATGCTACACCGTTTGCTTTAACATCTCGCTACGATGTTGTAAACAGCTAAAAATACAGCAACTTTGATGGCATCACTCTTTCACGCAATACTAGACAGAATTCACAGACTACACGAGTGGATAGATGGATACCCCAAAGTAAACACAACTACCGTTTTCGATACGTTCTGGGTACGCGCACTAATTGGCGTTATTATCACGTTCGCCACGTTTCCAATTCTCATTATACCGTTTATCATCTATACATTGTACCAGTACCTTTATGGAGAAAAGGGAATCAAGACACAGAAAAAAGAAGAAAAAAATGAATAATATTTTTACTTTTTGGCTTTTTCGATTTGTGAACTTACCGATGACGTGTTGATGCTCGCACCAGTGTTGTCTACCGTAACAAAATTTTTCATTTCTGCGGTCATGTTTGACGATAAGAAATCTTGCTCTTGTTGTGAAAGCTCTTCTCCGAGTTTTTGCAAAGCTCCAAGAATTTCCAATACTTGTTGGGTGTAAACATCCTTTTCGACCTTTCCAAGACGATGATCACGTTCCAAGTCACTCATCTTAACGCGTAATTGTTTTGGTTGATTCTTTGCGAAACTATTGCTATTAAAAAAGAGCAATAACTTACAGTTTGATAATTTCTGGAGTTTGGAAAGCCTTTGATACGGCTGCTTGCATGGCCAATTGTACGCTTCCCAGTTGGTTTACGAGTGAGATGTTTCCCTCTGACATCTTTTTCATTGTTGATCTAAACTCGTTCATTTGCTCTAGTGTTTCCTATTTTTGTTAAAATCGTATGTTTCGTTCGTACTTGTTTTGTCACTTCGTATTCTTCTTCATCTAACTCGCCTTTGAGTTCTTCTAAATCCTCCAGTTGTTTTAAAAGTCTGTTCAACTAGGTTGTGAGTTATCAATATTGAGCCGTACCTGAGTTTCGATGTTTGCTTGGAGTCTTTGGGTTTCTTGTACACCGTGAGACATTTTGTTTGCGTGTTTTCTTGGTTGAGCAAAACAAGGCCACGAAATTGCATCATTCACATATCGTGCGTGCCAAGTTTCAAAACCCTCAGATGTCGTAATTAGAAACTGCCAGCATTTAAAAAAAACAAATCGAAACGAAATATATACTGTACATATATTTTCTACAACTCTGATAAAACACCAATATGTCCTCCAAGCACTCCCAATAAAATGTTCGAAAGAAGTACTGCATAGGTCCAAGATGAAACGAACAAATATCCAACCAAAGCATGTCCGATTACTCCACCCAGCGCTGTTGGATAACCAGCACCAAAGCTCCACTGACCAGATCCACCAAAGAACCAACCAAGTGGATATGCCAGTAAAATTGAAATGAGTGGTAGAATGGAAAAGTTGAAGTACCACAGTATTGCATGAACCAGTGAAGAAACTGCGGCACTCAAAACGAGCCCATAGGCGACATTTGGGAGCCCTAAAGCGACGAACGTATTCATGCCTGTTGGCGTTTGTTACCGTTACAAGTACAAGAAGATTTAACAAGAGTGCTTGGTTGAAGAATATAGTTTATAGATGGTTTGAATAATAGCATGTGCTAGTAAACGTGTTGCTCCTGTATGAGCTTAGTATGTACAAGTTTAAAAACGATCTATTCGTTCTTAGGCTTGCTGTATGCTTGAATTTGAGTTTGAATGTTGACTACGCCTTGTTGACCTGCTGCCATTGAGACGATAAAGTTTACCAAAGCCATAATGATTGACCATGGATTGGCAAGGAATAAGTATCCCAAAACTGCACAGGCAATGGAGATTCCAGTAGTGACAGAGTCGCCTTTTCCATAGTGCCATTCCCACGTTTGTGAGAAGTAGACTCCAAGTAAGTATGAGCACGTCGCAGTTAACACGCATAGTAGGTGTGGAGCGATCCATGAAACTACAATGTGTAGTGGTACTGCGATTGCCAAGCTGATTAAGAAACCGACGAGCATAGGGTATTGATGAACCTTGTCTGATGGTCCTGCGGTGTATTGGTGTGGCTTAGTGCTTTGCATATTGTGTTTGTTAACTTTTTGTTGGATGTGAGCCACTGGGTAAGATTATTTTTAACGTTGAGGATAGTCATGTCTGTTGTCGCACCAAAATACTCCAAATAGGCCATTGAAAGTTGCGATCTGCATAAATAAGTACGTACCTCTTCTTCTAGAAGTACCATTAATAAAGACACTTGATCTTTCGTAGAATGGTCTCTTACCGAGGTACAAATCACTCTTTGTCAACCTATAATTCTACATAGCTAGTACGAACTCAAAGAGGTACAGCAATTTGATGTTGTGCCATCAGAATCTTTAGGGTACTTTAGAATAACGTATTCTTTAAGTTTTGTGGCATCATTTCGAAAAAGCCATGGACTAATTTACCTATGTATCACGGAACTAAGGCGATAGCAGTAATGTTTTGCATACAGTGGTCTACCACTACTTTTACTGAATAATTGGAAGTTTCTTGATCGCTTAAACTAGATTTTGATTGTAATATTGGTCAACCAAATTCGAAGAAAAAACATGCTGAGACAGAGTACAAAAACTTTAACAACGGTACAAAAACGCTTGCTCTCAGCGACACCACAATTTTTACCACTTCGAACTGAGTACGAAGCTCCGTTACACGCTATTCCAGGAGATGCCAAGAGACGAACTCTCGATGTAACAAAACAACAACCAACATACGAATCACCATATAGCGGCCACCCAGGCTATAATCCAGAACCACCAGGCGTACGATTTTATTTAACAAAAGTAACTTTTTATAGTACACTCAAAACTATGATGGTTATTGGGACGACAAAGTGCAACGCGAATGGATCTACAAAGATGAGGCACCATATTTTTCAGCAAGACAATCTCTCGTTTGGACTTTGTACTTGTTCGGATGGGGAGTATCACTTTGGACTTTGTATAGAAAGTTTTTCCAACCCGTTAGACCCTTACATCCAGCTACCGCGTACTGGATGACCGAAAAAGAAACAGCACTCGCTAAACAAAAAATCGCAGAACGAAGAGAAGATATCAAAAAGTACAATCTTTAAAACGGCTTGACGAATTTTGTGTAATATCGGGTGCGAGGGAATAAATAATTGTTAACCTACAAGGGAGCGCATATTTTCATTGCTGAGATCAATATTTAACACAATGGTTGATGGTTATTTGTGAACTGACGTTGTTGGAAACTTTTTAACATGAACCATGCCGTAGTTTTTACATATTCCTTCGTGTATTCTTGCTTAGAGTTCCTTGCACGACAACTTTGTCTTTGTCTTTGTGATCATTTCGCACACATTAATGCTTAGAGTGCAAACACTATGGAAAGGTTGGCGTTTGACAGACTCATTGATCCAACTATTCCTATAATATGTCTCATGGTTGGCAGCTTTCGTCAAATTGATGATAAAATGTTGTGAAAATTTCAAATCTTGATGCACAGTTTAATTGATCCTCAATTTAATCTTGCAGTTCTATGAAGAGATCGAGTTACAAAGACAAATCAATTTTCCGGAACACGCATCTATGCCCACCCAAACTAGCGTCCCATCAAAACGATCTCAAGGCACTTTAAAAGAATCTCGAAAAAGAAAGCGCAGCGAAGACGAAAAAACAACAAGACGGCAACCTCGTTGGAAAAAATGCAAAACTGTGACTGTAACCAACAATGTTACTGCATGCGTAATTTGTTTCGAAGCAATTCAAGAACAAGGGATAATAGATTCATGTAACCATACATTTTGTTTCGACTGTATTGATAAGTGGCGGAAGTATTCGACGCGATGTCCAGTATGTAAGGAACGCTATTCAAGCTTTAAACGGAAAAACTTAAAATCGGGAAAAGTATCACGTAGAAAGTGGGTACAGCAGAAAGACTTACCAGGTGATTTTGGAATGGATCCAGATGACTTCGATTTCGAAGAATGGTTAGATGAAGACTTTAGTGATGACTCTGAGTATTGGTCCGACTATTAACATAACTTTATTCTTATCTTTATGAGATCTCTACTCGTGCTCAAGAGAAGAATAAAACTAGTAAAGAAAGACATCTTCCCATTAGCTAAAGAAGCTGCATTCTGATTTGTTTTGATTTGCGTCTGTCAACCAACACAAAAACGATTCAACTTGAACCATGAGCCAAACACCACTCTTGAGATACTTTGACATCCAAGGCAAAGCCGAAGCAATTCGTCTCTTGTTCGAAGATAACGGCATCCAATACGAGGAGGAGCGCATTGGTGCTGACTGGCGTGAGAAGAAGCCAAAATATATTGAGCAAGGTATTTGCCAATTCGGCCAATTGCCAGTAGTATCCATTGGCGACAAGCACATGGTTCAAACCAACGCCATTCTTCGTCACTTTGCACGTGTACACGATTTGTACGGCAGAAACAACGAAGAGTGCTACACTGCCGACTGTATCGCTGATGGCGTTGATGATTGGCGTAGCAGATATGTCAAACTCGTGTACGGGCCAGAATATGAAACTAATGTAGTCGAGTTTGTTAAGACTTTCTTGCCACACGCCATGGGCATGTTCGAGAAGCAATTGAACGGTGCACAATCAGCACCATTCTTTGTCAGATCTGACAAGCCAACATTTGCCGACTATTTGGTCTTTGACGCTGCTCTTTTGAGCTTGAGATTGGACGCCACTTGTTTGGACAACTTCCCCAACTGCAAGAAGTTTTATGAAACCATGCGTGCAAGAAAAGGTATTGCTGATTACTTGAGTTCATCTCGTGTACCTGCTAAAGTGAACAACTCTGGCAAGGGTCAATAAATGTAACGCAATAGTTGACTAGATTCTGAGCAAACATGATAGATGACGTACCAAATGAATTATTAGTCATATATTTTCGTTTCTCAATTTGTGCTCGCTAAGTATTGCAAACTGTGTCTACAAATTGGCATGTAGAGAGTTGATAGGAAAACAGAAGGGTCGTGTTTGTTTGTTGAATTTTCCATCCTGACAATGATTGGTCACGACGGCAATCATGGAACGCAAACACAAATGGAGCACAATTGATAACAAGTGCTCTATTGTACTGTGCAATTTTGACAAATAGTTACGTAAATTGATTAAATAATTTATTTTGATGTTGCTTTGTGAATTCCATCCCAATCAACAGGTGGTTCAGTCAAGTACTTTTCACATCTATCAACCATAACCATCGTTGGTTTATCATTCGGATACTGATTCAATTGTTCAATGAACAATTTTTTCGATTTTTCAAATTCTCCTGCCAAATAGTAACCCATCGCGACATTGTGTTTTGTCGCAAATTCTTTTAACTTTTCTACTCTCGGCCAATTTACTTCATTTTCGGTATAATTTAGAGTTAATGGTTCGTAGATTCGTACTCCTTGTGTCTTTCCTTTAACTGCAACAAGATCAATCATTCTACATACGATTCTATCTTGTACTTGTTCATGCAACACTTGAGAAATCAATTTAAAAGTGCCATAGTGATTATTTATACTTTCTAGACGACTTGCTAGGTTGACTGTATCTCCCATACACGTGTATGACAATCGGAAAGAACTTCCACTGTTGCCAACAAATGCTTGGCCACAATGTACACCTACTCGAGTTCTTAGAGCAGGTAATCCATTTCTTATAAACTCGCTATTGATCACATCTAACGCTTGTTCAATCTCTATGGCAGTGAGTACAGACAAATACTCATAATCATGAACATTTGAAGGAGCGTTAAACATAGCCATTATAGAATCTCCGATATACTTATCTAACGTTCCTCCATTTTTTCTTATCACTTCTGATACAGTTTCAAAGTACTGTGTCATCATAGTCATGAGTGTGTGCGGTTCTAACGCTTCACAGATAGAAGTAAAACTAACAATATCGGTAAACAGTACACTTATGTTTCTATACTCTACAAATGGTCGTAACAGTGACCAACTATGTTCGCTCTCTAGTAGTTCTCTAACAATTTCTACTGGTACATATTTACTAAATCCTTGTACAACTTTTTCCAATTTTGTAAAATGTTTTTGCAAAACATTTAATTCGTGTAGGAACGATGACTTTTTACCCTTTTTTACAGGGACTAGGTGTAACACTTCAGAATTTTGACTATTGTTTTCCAATTTTCGTAATTGATCCATTTGTTTGCCGAGTGTATCAAGTGGTCTCGTTAACACTAACGCAAATAACAATCCTGAAATAACTGAGCAGATACAAACGATAGCAACGACGGTAAGCACAGTTGTGTTAAATGTAGTAACAATGTATCGATAATCATCAATACACAACAGTACGACTATCGTCCAATCAAGTCCGTACTCATCTTGGAAACGAGCAGTTGATAAATAGTAATTCTTATTATCTATTATGTATGCTTGATTTTCAATAGTCGAGTTTGTGAATAGTGGTCCGTATTGATTCGTCAATGCCTGCGCGATAAGATTCATTTGTGGAATTCTACTCTTGAGTAATTCCATACGTGGATTATCGGCAGAAACATTGTACAACATATCCACAAGATTGGAACTTGCGAGCATGTACCCTGTTTTACTTTCCAAAATGTACACGTTCGTGTTTGGTGAAGTGTAAATGGTGGATAAAAATTTTTGTATGCGACCCAACGTGTAATCAGCACTTGCGATGCCAATGATCGGTTGTGCAGGATCGGAAAAATTGAGTATTGGACAAAATGAAGATATCCAAATGCTTTGTGATAAATCCAAAGCTGATGTGTTCGCCATCATCGAACCATAAATATATGGAGCGCTCCATTGAGCTATTCCTGCATCAACAGCAGTATTGTACCACGCATCAGCTGTTAACTGATAGTACGTGGGGGCGCTGTAGTCGAGAGGTACTTGCGTGGAAGATACGTTCATATATGGAGTCCAATCCATCCAGTACGAGTTTAATTCGTTTCCATATGAGAAGGCGACATCGCCATTCAAAAATCTAGTAAAACCGACGTATGTTTCTGTTGCGCCCACAGTGTAGTACGCATAACTCAGTTGTAAATTGTTTTTGATAATTGGAAAGAGAAAATCTCGACCTTGCTCATTATTTGTCACTCCAATCAGTCCTGATCCCACCTAACATGGTTAGCCAGTATAAAAAACCATACAGCGTGGGCAATCGTTTGTGAGAACTGAAATGGAACGTTCATAAATTGTTGAACAAATGAAGATGTTTCAAAAGTAATTTGACCAGAAAGTTCCACAGCTTGGTTCACAATAAAGCGTTCCACGCTGTACAAAACAATCACTAGGATAAGTATACATGGAATAATGACATTGAACGCGAATGCACCAGAGAGGACCAGTTTTACCGAAATAATAGAACGCAAGCATGCCAGACCTTTGCGTTTTGGTTGTCTTTCATATTCACCAAATACTGACCCTGCATGTGATACCGTCTCATGGTCATCACGAACTTTCATGTTTCTCGTGATATACTCGCACCAAATTTGGAAGCTACCCTACTTTCTAAACAACAAGTCGTCTATACTTTTCAGCGCATGTAACGCTGTATCTTTCACATAGTGTTGTCCAGATGGATTCTCATCAACGTTTATCACTATCCAAGTAGATTTTCCATCGGTATCTGTGAACACTTCTTCACATTCCAAATGTACAGAAGGTACAGTACTTCCACAGCCCATTTCAAGGATAATAAAGTCACTTGCTTTTTGGGTAAAGTGTTCTACAGCTGCTTCCCACGCAACGTAGCGTTGCTCTTCAGTTGTGTTTGGTATCCATGCAACATCACCAAACATCATGACGTTGGGTCGCATGTATGCGTTACAGGTCAAACATCGTGTGAATGGTTGTTCCAAGTTCATTCTTTTGTTTGGTTGCACAATGAATCGGTGACTGTATGGTATTGTGGTCAATGTTTGTGAGCATGGAGTTTGACACTGCCATTTCTCTACATTTCCATGGATCTCATAAATCTCACTTCCTGGTAAGAATCTATGGAAATGTGCATCTACGTTGCTCGTATATACGAACAATGGACCTGCAACATCTTCAGTAGTAACACTAATGCGTCAGAAAGTGTGGCAGAGGTACATACTCTACTCCATAGTTGTTTTTTAAAAACGTGACTTGGAATTGTTTGAACTCTAGTGTGCATTGTGAATCTAGTTCGTCACGCCATCTTTTCACGATCGAGTAACCTTCATGCGAAAGAGTTTCACGATATAAATTTGTGCACCCTCCCCAAAATCCGAAAAACAACTCTGCATCACTTTGATGTTCGCCATCGAGCATAGTTGAAGGTCTTGCCAAGTCATGGTACTTTAAATCCAATTCTTTATACGTTGGAATATTCGCAACATCTGCGTACACTGGCAGTCCACTATCTGCACTAAATCCAGCACCACATGCAACTAGTAGAAACTTGCATTGTTGAATGCGTTCTGCCAGTTGAGTTGTGTTCATGAGTTGAGCAGAAAAAGCAAACAAAAAAACACGAACAACATGTCACTAAAGGGCAAAAAAATCGCATTCTTCGTCGAGTTTAATTACGAAGATTTGGAACTTCAATATCCACTTCTTCGATTGAAAGAAGAAGGTGCAGAAGTTGTGACGATCGGTCCAGAAGCAGGAAAGAAATTTACTGGCAAGTATGGATACCCAGTAACTTCAAAAGTTGGAATTAATGACGTCACCGCAGCAGAATTTGACGCGTTGGTAATTCCTGGAGGTTTTGCTCCTGATTATTGGAGAAGAAACCAAAAGTTTGTACAGTTTGTCAAAGATATTTTCAACACCAACAAACCATTGGCTGCCATTTGCCATGCACCATGGATGCTTTGCTCTGCAAAAATTCTAAAAGGGATCAAGTGCACTTCTTTCATCGCTATCAAAGATGATGTTGAAAATGCGGGTGCTGAATGGGTAGACGAAGCAGTAGTAGTCGATCACAACGTGATTACTTCTAGAACACCTGACGATTTAATTCCATTTTGTCAAGCGATTATCAAAGCTTTACAGTAAAATTATTCCATCTCTTCTTCTGACTCTTCTGCTTCTTCTTCATCACTTGATAACATGTCATCTACTGCACCTTCCATCCGCATTACTACAATTCCATTCTTAACATGGTCCATACGTTGCCAACGACCCAAACGATGTTCTTGTCCTACAGCAGCCACTAACAACCGACCATCTTCATGCATAGAAATTCCATTAATAAACCCAGGTACTGCTACATTGCTAATTTGTTCCAATTGTTTTTCAACTGGTCTCGCTCGCCATA
>JAESGV010000322.1_pt1 | contig 21572 bp, 28 predicted proteins | sample 9269781 | NCBI WGS metagenome assembly JAESGV01 (sample SAMN15741586, study PRJNA653496) | algae metagenome | isolation source: Tildeniella torsiva UHER 1998/13D and co-occurring heterotrophs from... | place: Slovakia: Slovak Paradise National Park, Hrabusice, Kosice Region | collected 2000-01-01
GTACATACTCAACAGAGCTAAGCTGGAACCATCCTCGAACTTTCGGTGAATTTCACTTTTTTAGGCAAAGTATTGCAAAAAGACTAATGAAACTTAGACACAGACGTTTGCTGCTCTACACGGCATTTATACTCACAAGCATATCATGGGTACTTGGGTTCATAGTATACAGAATCATGAACAAAAACCTGGTCACGTGTACCACCGCACACTGTATCTTGCACGCTAGTGATTCTGATAGATTAACACCTAAATCTATTCTCTACACTGCAATGATCACCGGTGGTTCATACTTCAAACGTGCAAAATCATCGCACAATTTTTGGATGCAGTATTTGCAGCCACAGAACAATTTTATCATTACATCTAATGACACGCTCAGCCACAGTCTACCACGAGCTAACGTAGTGCGCGTATTAGATCCCAAAGGTTCACAAGACGACTACTTGAGTGCACAATTTAGGTTTTTAAGTTCTTTGGAAACTATGTTCGCAGTTGCGGAACAACGCAAGGATGATACAGTGCGATGGTTCCTCATCACTGATGACGATACTTTTATCGTACCATACAACTTGTTCCGCGTCATAGAGAACTTGGAAAAGCTTAACCAAGAGTTTGTCATTGCAGGATGCGGTACACCAGATGGGAAAACTATATACGCAGGTGGCGGAGTTCTGGTGAGCAAAAAAGCAGCTGCACATTTGATTGAAAAACTTTCTCAATGTTCAGATTTTAGCTACACTGACTACTATGACGTTACATTAGCAAAATGTGTACCTCAAATTTTGAACTCACTCGGATACAATATACAGCCATTTGTGCGAGTGAAAGAAATGCTATCTGTTCCTCCACCTTTCGATGACCAGTACTACGAGACATTTAAAGACTACGCATCATTCCACTACATCAAAGACGATACAAGGAAGCTTGCAATCCGGAACAACATGTTCCCTAACTCATATTTTGAGTTAAACAACATGTATTAGAGAAAATGCAGAATCATTTTGGTTGTTATTGATTCCATCGGCGCGGATGGACCTTTTAATAGTACATTAAATTTCGATTTTTTGATTTTAGTTCGACCTCGGTCATTTCGTTAAGAGCCTTTTGTTTCTCATAAAAAGTGGACCGTAGTCCGCGCTCAGCAATATATTTTTGTCGTCTTCTCTCTTCCTCTTCTAGATCTCTTTTTTCTTTTTGAATTTGATACTCGTACCTTAGATCTCGTTCCATCTACAATGTTATGCTCAGCTTTAATAAACTTACTGCTTCTCGTTTCAGCTTTTGGTGATGTAATTTAGCTTGCTGTTTCTCCCGGTGCAATGACCGCAGCAATACCCAATCTTGAACTTGATTCTGCTGTTCTTTGTACGTACTATCATATTCTGGATGTGTGAAAGATCGTTTTGAAATTGGCGCAGAGTTTGGTTTCAGCGAATTCAATAAGAAATCCCTATCCTTTTCTAAATGGTTCATTCTTCTGTCTCTCATTGAATCACTGACTGGTGTATGTAGCGTACCAGCGTTCTCTTGAATAGCCTATATGTTAGTCGCAACCAAATTTTACTCTATGTTTTTCTTGCGTCTTTTTAAATTGATTTCGAATACCTTCCCTAGTTTTGCGTCGCTGTGCATCTTCGTACTCGTCTTCAGCCATTTGTTGCAATATGGCTAGTTGCATTTCATACGCAGCCACTATTCACTATTAGATAAATGGGATCAACTCATACTCGCGTCTTTCTTATTAATTTGAAATTTCGGTCTGCTGTCGTTCGTATATTTGCTCGATTCGTGAGCTTCATCGATAGAGTGCAAAAGATCAGAAATGCTGTTTGTATGTCGCCGGCCTGTATTTGTCGTAGACTCTGGTTCAGCAGTTTGGCGATTGTCAAAGTAGCTTCCGACCGAAGACTTCTGAAGTGTAGATCCACTTGTACCTGAGAAGCCAGATGGGTCAAATATATGTACGCTACGTTGCGTGGGCTTGCCGCTCGGTACGTAATCTGGCTTTGTATTTATACTCCCTAACCATTCTTGCAATTGAGTGCTCCCACCGGTTGAATTCGTATTAATTGTCGGAATAGTAAGAGGGTTTTTCGATCTAGCCATCTTACGCTGCATTAACCGGTTACCCTCTACACATGTTAGGAATATTGCTGTAATTTACGGTTCTTTTCGTCAAAGTATTCAGCGGAGAAACCGTTGATGTTTGTTGGCTGCGCGCTCTCTTCCTCTTCTTCGAATTCAAACTCTATTTCGTCATCTTCTTCATTGTGCATTTTATCAAAACAGCTCGTTACTGGTGTTGTAAGCCGTCTACAGTTTAGCATGGATGAAATGCTTTATGGAACTTTACTATTTAAATACCACTTAATAAATAGAAAAGCAACAAAAACAAACAATGTTGTATAATGGATTACCTACTGAAAAGGGCTTCACACAACATATTATATTCCAGATCTGAAAAAGCATGAAAGCTGTCAAGTGTCGAAAAGACCAACTCGTTTCCCGTGATGGCTGTAATTCATCATAAACTGAAGCAACAGACAAAACAAGAACTGTAGGAAACAAGTACCTGTAGCAAACGGTCTGCGAGCATTTCACAAAACAAAGTCATGACCACCATGGAGCACGAACTATTACCAGCACCATACGTATTCAGAGTTGAGAGCTTGGAGGAGCTGCTAAGTATTGGCCTGCAACAAGAAGCACAAAAGACTTCTTTACTGCGGAACGTCCTGCTGGAGGACCGCAAATACCCACTAGAATCAAATTTCGCATCCCAAAGAAAGACCAATGTACAAATAACCCCCAATGCGCTAGCACAATACAATAAATAGATTTCACTATTTACTGTGTACTAAGTGGGGCTATCATGCAAAATACTGGAGTAGTTTTGTCGTAAGGAATGGACATACAGACCACAAACACCGTTCCCATCTTTATTCGTAAAAAGATGAAATTAAACTTCAAGACACTACCATACCGGAGTATAACTAAGGTAGTCACTGTGTCTGCTTGTGAAGTCCCACGACACAAATGATATCCTAACTGGTGAGTTAGTTGTAACAGCGGGTCTATTTATGTACTGGGCTCTATTTCAAAAACAATCATCAAGCAGGTCCTGTTTGTCAAACAATCACAGACAAGTTGTTTTGAAAGAAATGGAAGAACGGTCAAGACAATTTAATATTGACGACGAAAGTCGAGAAAATCTACGGGAAATAGCTAAAACTGTTTCTCCTCATCAATACATGATGGCAAAAGAACACGCACATCAACCAGACATACTCCACACTTCGCGAGAGGCGCATTCTATTTACGAGCGAAAACTACCGGAAGAGGATATAGTCGATCACAAGTTTAAATCAGGAGCAATACATCATCCCAGCACAACCCTGCTTAAATCAATGCAAATAGCGCATCATATGGCAGAACAAGAGAAGCACTCTCATGTAAATGAAGATAAATAAAGTTATTTATATAAGTTATTTGAAACACCTCAAACGCCTCGCTGTAACCTGGAGTTGTTGCTCTTGTGCTTGTGGTACCGGTTCGCAACGTAGCAACTGGCTGTTGCTAAAAAGGCAACCATGATGTTTTTCGTAGTGGTCAGCGTACTGCTGGGACTGCACGACCTTGTTGGAGCTGATGATGTGTGTCCGAGTAGCTGCACATTATACGGTAAAACAAAATGTTATTTTAGGGTGGATGCGAAAAAGTCATGGAATGATGCAAAGGATTATTGTCAAAAATGCAACAGCTATTTAGCTGTTATACATTCCAAGGAAGAAAATGGGTTTCTCGTGAATGCTTTAATTCAACCATCGCTAACGGGGAACTTTCATTACTGGATTGGATTGAACAGTAACTTATCGCAAACATGGACTAATAATGAAACGCTTGACTACACTAATTGGGATACTTCGCACAACACAAATAATAGTGGCGTAGATTGCGTAATGCTACAAGCGTGGAGTAATTCTGAAACTATTGGGAAGTGGAAAAACGAAAGGTGCAACGAAACGCGGAAATCCGTTTGCGTGTCATACGAAGCTACAACAAAACCAGTATGCAATTTGTGTACATGTGGATATCTCCAAGATGATGATGGCACTATCTTACGAGTGTTCGGTACAAATTGTCCAGCATGTGCGAGCTGCATGATTTCAGAAACAAACATGAAAATAGAAACCCCGATTTCCAGCAGAGCTACAGCGACTGTTGTTTCTGTGGCAGCGATAATTGGATTTACATTCTGGCTTTTTTCCAACAATAACTTAATATAAACGAAGTATATTTATCATTGGTACAGTTGCGTGATTTTTAAATGGTGTTTTTGTATCCTATTTTACTGTCCCACAATAGTATTGGCAAATATTTTGAAATTACAGACAACTTTTCACACAACGAGTATTGGCACTAACTAATATAATCCGAGTGAACTAACAATGGTTTATGAGCAGAACATTTGCTCATTGGCCCCACCACTTGAGGAGATAAGATACACCAGTACCTCTTATGTTGAGTAGTTTCACAAGTTAAAAAGTGTATTCGATATTAGTTGTACTGGTAAATATTTTTGTGTTTGTTTGAGTTGTAAAACATGAACGAAGTGGCAGAGCTCAAGAACGAGAGGGAGAAATGCTCATTTAATACTAATGATATGGCCTTATTGTTGTACGGACAGGAGAAGATGGTCACCAACGCAAAGATTGCGAAACTTTTGTCAAATGTAAGTTGTTTTATTGTTCTGAAACATAGGACCCACTATTTAACAAGAAAGATTTGATATTCAAGGATAGAAAATCACTATTCGTACGTGCATTACAGCGAACGAAGAGGATAGTCGAATTAACAAAACAAATGAATCTCACATCGGACCAAGTCTTTCAAATGATGGATCAATCTGACGCAGTAACTACGCTCAACTTTTATTCACAATCACTAGGATATGGGGCTTGTTACACATTTGTTATTATTCGTACCAACGTTGGAGAACCAGTGCTCCGAAAAGCAAAAGAAAAAGTGGCTACTTCCCGCAAAAAATTGTCAAATAATTGGATCTTATGCACAAACAGAACTTGGTCATGGCAGTAATGTTCGCGGAATCGAGACTACAGCAACTTACGATCACAAAACAAAAGAGTTTGTTATCAATAGTCCCACTTTAACTTCCACGAAGGTACGTTTGTTACCGATACTTACACGAATAGTGGTGGATCGGAGGATTAGGAAAAACAAGTAACGTATGTGCACTATTCGCACAACTCATTATCGACGGGAAGAATTACGGTGTTCACTCATTCTTTGTACAATTACGATCTCTTACTGATCATACTCTCTTACCAGGTGTACAATTTATTGGTGATGTAGGACCAAAATTTGGTTTCAACTCTATGGACAATGGTTGTTTGCGTTTCAACAATATGCGCATTCCTCGCGGTAACATGCTCGCACGATTCGTCAAAGTTGACAAACATGGAAAATTCAAAACCAAACAAAACGTTAGTTCCAAAATCAATTACGGAACAATGGTATTTGCTCGCGTTAATTTTGTCGTCAATGCAGGAAACACGTTAGCAAGAGCGTGCACCATTGCAGTACGATACAGCACAGTACGACGACAGTTCCCTTCAAAGCAAGATCCAAGGCGAGAAGAACAAGTAATCGACTACCAATCACAACAGTATCGTCTGTTACCATTAGTCGCAGCATCATACGCCATGTTATTCACTGGAGCAAGAATGTTGGATCGATACAACGATTTAATGAACGACATTCATCAAAATAAGAGTGTTGATGAGAAACTAGCACAAGTACACGCAACATCATCAGGATTGAAATCGTTAACGACAGAGTTGACATCTAGAGGAATAGAAGAGTGTCGATTGTGCTGTGGAGGACATGGTTACAGTCAAATGAGTGGTTTACCATCACTGTATGCTACCTATGTACACAAATCGACAGCAGAAGGTGATAATTGGATGCTTACGCAACAAGTTGCTCGATACCTGTTTAAATGCATTGATAATCCAGTTGGTGCGTCAACAGAGTATTTGATCAAGTATAAAGGTGGTGCAAACTTGGAAGAAAAATGTCAAGCGAAAAGTGTTGAAGATTTCTTGCGACCAAACGTTCAAGTTGAAGCGTATCAACATAGAGCAGCTAGATTGATTCATGAAACTGCAAAAAAGGAGAAAACTGAGCAAGTACTCATAGAGATCGCGCAAGTATCTCGTGCGCACTCATTGCTCACTATTGTGCAAGATTTCACTAACTCGTATCAACAAGTTACTAACAAATCGTTACAAAAAGTACTCAAGCAACTCTGTGATTTGTTTGCGTTGTATCACATCGAAGAAGGTGCCGTGCAATTTATTGAAGACGGATACATGACTTCAGCGCAGCTACAATTAGTGAGAAAAGGAGTACGATCACTACTTGTACAAGTTAGACAAGAAGCAATAGGGCTAGTGGATGCTTTCCAATTCTCTGATTACCAATTGAATTCTGCGTTGGGAAGATACGATGGTAAGGTTTACGAAGCATTATTTGAGTGGATGAAACAAGAACCGTTGAACGAGACTGATGTACCAGAAGGATACGAGCAGTACTTGAAACCTTTGTTCACATTGTCAAAATTGTAGCGTAAATACAATAATCATTCCGAAAAGTTACATAATAGAGTTATAGATTTTATTTTTCGTCGCTTTTCTCTTCTGAATCTTCTTTGATCTCTTCATCTTTTGTTATTTCTTTTTCATCTTTTTCATTTGCATCTTTGCTAATTGGATGAATAGTATGTACGACAGTATCAGCGAGTTGTGTGGCTAATTCACCAACACCTTTAACGCCATCTATGACATACTTTCCCATATCTTTGTATGTTTCAGCGACATCGTGTCCCAATGTGGTTACAAAATCTTTAATATCACCGGTATGCTCTACAGTTACTTCAGTTTGCTTCTCGCTGCTCTTGCTATCGTCACTCATGTTTGTTATGTTTTTTGTATTTTTATGTTTCGTATTTTTAGCTTTTTAAATCATCAACTTACAATAGCGTACTCCAGCACCATTCACGAATGAGCTACGCAGGGACAACAATGCACAATCTACAACAAATTATTTGTAAGCCGATCTAAAATAATGTCACAAGTCATCGTTGTTTGCTTGCTTGTGACACTGGCGGTTGTACAAGCCAGTAAGGTAACAATAAGCAATGTAGAACCTCGTAGAGACATTAACGGGACTATAATGGATATTCACGATGGTACATTGACTTACTTCGCCGGATTGTACTACTATTATGGAGCGAGTTATGGATTGTGCAAAGAACCTGCAGGAGATTCTGGTTGTTCTGATGTAGGCGTTGGAAAATGCGGTTTCCAATTGAACCACAACGTATCCCTTTACACGAGTAACGATCTTAAAACATGGCAATTCAAAGGTCACGTATTCGAAATGGCTCGCGATAGTCCCGTCCCTGCGATTCAATTTTGTCCCAAAGTATTATACAACGCACTCACAAAAAAGTGGGTACTATGGTACAATTGGATCGCCAAAGGTGATTTTTCAAAAAGTTATTACGGAGTCGCCACTTCAAGTGACTCCCATGGACCTTTCAAAGTGGTAAACAGTAACATTACTACCCTAAGATACGCAAACACTGGCGATTTTAATTTATTTTTGGATGATAATGGAAAAGACGCATATGTAATCTACACATCACATATTACTGGTCCAGGAGAAACACACAGAATGAGTATCGAAAAACTTGCACCAGATTTTCTCTCATCATTAGGCGCTCAAGCAAGTAGTGGCTATTTCGGTCAAACATTTGTCGAAGCTCCAGCAATGTTCCAAAGAGGAAACATGTACTATGCAGTTTTTGGTACTTGTTGCTGTTACTGTAAAAAAGGAGGCCCAGTGACATACTACACTAGTACCAACCCACTTGGACCTTACAAGACTGGCAAAGTCATTAGTGCCAACATTCCTGCGCAACAAACTCATATTTTCTCGTTTTTAACGCCTCATGGTCCACGTTACATGTGGCAAGGTGATCGTTGGCAAAGTGCACCTGATCAAACCAAGGGACATGACTTTACTTACTGGTCACCACTTTCTTTTGACGAAAACGGCGACATACAAGTGTTAACGTTTGAAAATGAGTTTACAGTCGACGTTAATGTATAACTACATGTTATCTAATAAAATAGAAATGGCCGTTTCTACATTTCCGTTTGCCATTTCTAACGCATTTTTTGCTTGTTCTTGTGAGAAGCCCATTGACATGATGGTTTGTTCATTCTCACTTGCGTTTACATTGGTCGGTTTTGGTGGTGTTTGTGGAGAGTTGTGTTCTTCAGATGAAGCAGAACTAAATAACCATTCTAGAGCTTGTTCGTCAGAAGCGTATTTTTTGACTGCGCGTTCTGCTTGTTCACGTGTGAATCCCATTTCTTCGTATGACTGTATTCTCTTATTGTTTTGAATAGATGTATCTACGTGGTTAAAGCGAGTAAACAAACGTACATGCGTTGCTTGTATCTTGTTGTGCTGGTTTGATGCTGTAATTTCCACCTCCAGTAATTCCGTCAGTGCCTTGATTCGATACTTTAAAGGTTCCAAAAATTCCATTAGTTTGTTTTTCTCTGAAGCCAGTGAATGAAAACGTTGTTCCTGATTTTGCGCTGGTTAAATCAAATTTAACATCGTACTAATTGTCAGTTGAAGTTCGAAAGTTACTGGATTGCTATCTGTATAAGTTCCTTCTACTTGTACGTAACCCAATTCATCACACGTCCCTGCTCCCATAATTCTATTCGATTTACCACTGTAGAACTCTAACTGCAAGGTTAGATTGTGGTCTTGAGATTTCCTAGTGTAAGTTCCAGTCCATGGTCCAGCTTTAAAGATACGAGACATTTCTGACAGCATAACACGTGGTGATTGTTTGAATTGAAAAGGTGTGTCAACTGTGGCTTTACATTAAAATGACAAATCTATCTCTGAATCTGCATGAGAACCATTCAACATGAGTGCGACAAAGAATAAATATTTGACACGGTACCACAAACTCAAAAAGACAAATTTGGTAAACATAAATTTGACAAATTGGTTTGTGACAAAGTGCAAGCGAGGAGAGGAAACAACAACGTTATGAGCGTTATCTCTTCGCTCAAATAGTCGCAAAACCATCTTTCTAACAGTGAAGTGTAGACTTTCGTCCCAATTAACTTTAGCAATAGTATAGATCAACGCATAAGCGCCCATAGTTCTAAGAGCACTCTTGGGCGCTTGATTAAATCGACCACGAAGTCCTACATAACCAATTGCTAGACCACTATAAATAGCCATCTTCATCAGTGTACCAATATGCACAATAGTACTATGATCGCCTTCTTTCTCCTTTTCCATTGTTGCTGCTAGCTCATCCATCGTGCTCACAGTTTCATCAATATATGTAGATGGACTTTGATCTTGTACAGCTGTGTTCCTTCCGTGCAGCTTCTCCATATTCTTTTGGTGAACTTCTAAAACGCTTTGCATCCCAATCTTGATCGAGTTTACGTACCGTGTATTGTTCAACAAGTATGTTTCAAAGTTTTTCTTTCCCGTTATATCACGTACTTCGGCATGGAACACTTTGAGTAGAAACTCTGCAACAAATGTAGAAACGAACAAATTTGGATGATCTGACGCTTTCTTCAACGTTTCTAGAAACTGTTCGTTTTGCACTAACTGATCATGCACGTGTGCTACAGAGTAAGCCTGAAAAATAGAACATACGTTTCTCTGCAATAGTAAACATGGTTTTCAACATGAATTCCATCTCGCTACTCACTTTATGCAAGTTGGCAATTTTGTGTGTAACATCCTCAATAGTAATCGGTTTTCCACCCATGATTTCAACCTGGCTCATTAACTGTGAATGAACAACAGTTTGTAACGCCAAAATCTTTTCTATCAACTTTCTAGGTACATCTAGTTTGACCAACTCTTCGGAAAATTGTTCAAAATCATTTGCTGCCAATGATGAGATCAATAAACCTGCATATCGTGATGGTTTGGAACCTGCACCACAAGTATCTAATGCGTTAAAGTAAAAGTTCAACACTTTTGCGACAAAGTCGTGTTGGAACATTTCTTTGTGGTATCCTTCTTTTGCAAGAATAAAAATTAACGATTTCAAAAGTGGTACTGCGTCGTTCAACTGTTGTTCGCTGTACTTGTGTCGTTTATCTTTGATACCTGGTGAAATCTCTTCATCTACTAAATTACTTGAGCGGAAGAACACTAAAATTAGAATATCTGAATTAGAAACGTACAGTATCCAATTGTTACTTCGTACATTAAAATACCACCCAATACCATGAAAAAGATTTTTGGTGGTTGTAGCGCATCGTTGTGTTCGTTAATCTTTTTCTTTTCTTGTTTGTATGTTGAAGAGTCGTCGCTATCGGGAGGAGGTGGCGGTAGATCGAAAGGAGGTGGAATATTTGGATTTGTTTGATAGTGTGGTGGTGGCATTTGTTGATAGTACGGAGGGTATTGATTTGGTGGAGGTTGCATGTTGTGTGGATGTCCATACGGTGGAGGTCCGCTAGGTGGATATTGGTTTGGTGGTCGATCGAATTGTTGCGTGTATTGTCTGTATAGTAGAGGCCGCAATAGCGATGTGCGCAAGATGTATCTTTGCATTTTTGCTAAGCAGGTTGAGTTGTCTTACAACTCTTTGCTCGAAATAAAAACAAAGTTGGAATAAATTTCTGTTCTTTAATCGCGTTTAGTCTTTTCTTGTGTGTACAAGAAAGCAGTTGAGAACACAAAGAATGTTGCCATGGTAGCAAACATGATAGTGTAGTATGGATAAGCAGCTGGTACAAATCTTTCAAACTCTTCAATACGAGTTGGTCTGATTGTGATTTGGTCATCATAGATCAAGTGGGAGTATCCATCTCTTCTGTAATCAACGTGCAACTTGAAGACACCATAGGTATCTGGTACCTTGACTTCGATCTTGTACTTGCCTCCTGCTTCATGTTTCAACAAAGTACGAACATATGGATGCAACATGATCAACTCGAGTTCAATATCTTCTGCGACGTATGGAACCCATTGAGATTTTTCGCCGTCCCATTCTTCAATGATAACGCTGTAAACCATGATTTCACCAACCTTGTAGTAGCCTGGTGGATCGACTGCACTTGGTACCTTCAAGTGATGTTCGACATCACGGTGTCTCAAAATTCTGCGATCTTGGAATGACCAAGCAATCAAGTCGTTGCTAAATTGTTCATTGCCAGATTGAGCAGAAGTTGATTCTCCATTAACGTTATACGTGTTGACTTGTGCGGTCATGTATTTATCACTCAATAAATCACTTGATCCAACAAAAGTCAAACGAGCACCATTTCTTGCTTGTAGAGCACCAACAAGAACGGTGTTTCTACCACGTAGAGTTGGTTCTGATGATGAACTATTTTCATCTGGATCGTACGAGTAGGAAGTTGAGGAACCAGTGAGGATTGGTAAAAGCAATTTGTTGCGATTACGATCCAAGTTCATTGCCAAACCAGAGTAAATGACTGGTTTGCTTGTGAAACGTGAGGCGTTTGGAATAACGCTTGCTTGGAATTGTGAAGCGTCATTACAGACGATAACTGTATGTTTGCCAGTAGTGTCGAGTTTGGTATCATATTTAAAGTGATCAATAGCACTTGTACCTTCATCGTCGAACGCGATAACGTTTTCAGTTGCGATCTCGCGCAATGGTTTGGATAAAGATCCTTGGGCTGCAACGATGAATACGTTACCGTGTCCTCTATCCATAAACTCTGCGACGCCAGAACTTCTGCCTAATTCACCGCCAAGACCTGAAAATGTTAAAAATTATAAAATATTCATACTTTGTCTCTTGGAAGCGAAAATGATTAAGTTATCGTAGGCGTAGTCTCCAAAGCTTGACAAGGAGATTTGTGATTCGAACGCGAGTTTGAATTCGACAGTGTGGCCTTTTGCTTTGAGTTGTTGGAAGAACTTGGAGTGACTTTGTTTTACATCAGAGGAGTCGTATACTACCAACGTTCTCTTTTTGTTTCTGAACTCGGACTTTACCGATGCGATGGCGAAAATTGCAACAAGAAGAGCAGCAACAAGGATAGATCGCATATTTAACTTGTTTTTGCCTGGTCAACTTAGAATTGTTGTAAAATCAAGAAAATGTTCGTGGATGTTGCCATAGTAACTCTTGCTCCCGACAGCGCAAGACATAATAGTGACCTAATAGCACTTCTCAAATCACAAATGCGTCAATCTTGCGCGAATATAGCATATAATGAATATCATCAAGGTGTTTTTTATTGGTTAGGTACTGAGGGTAGAACAAAACCATACAAAAATCCTGGGCTTACTAATATCGTGGAATGCCTCTCAACTTCGACGTTTAGTACAACCCCTGAATTTAAACATACTCCATCTCACTTTATTGACTACGCCTTGTCATACACCTACGCAACTAACCCAAACGCATACGTTACAGTGAGCTTAGAACCAAGTAAGATGCACTTAAAGCCTACACATTATTCTATCTCATCCATGATTCGACAGTCATGGGTTTTTCTGAGGAACTGGCGATTTGAAGGGTCTGATGATGGTAATACTTGGAAGATCATTCGCGAACACGTCAACGATGACAGTATAAAAAATTGTGGAGATAATCCAAGCTTTAAAGTAGAATGCGACAAATTTTACAGTCATTTTAGGATCTACAACGTTGGACCTTCTTCAGATTCAAGTGCTGATTACTTGTGCTTCAGCAAACTAGAGTTGTACGGCACGTTAAACAAGCCACCAAATTTCTCCTTCCCAGTGAGAGACGACAAAGAAGTCCCCACCACTGTCACTGATGATATAAGTGGATTGTTTTCATAAATAGGATGCTTTAATGTTGACATAATACGTAATTCCTTTTGTGTTTTACTCTCTCTACTCGTCGTCTTCCTCTGAATTGCAGTCGTAAAAGTTTGTTGGAAATTCTGTTGGTATTCCTGGTAAATGATAAATAGGGGTTTGGGTAAAAGTTCCATCACTATTTGGCTTGTATTCGTACACAAATACCTGTGCAGGTCCTCCGTCGTCACAGTTTTGATGAACATCGCTATCAATACCCCATATTTCGCCGTACAAATCTGGCTCATATGTCTCTATATCTTCTATTTTATATTCTATCTCGTCGTCATATTTCATATCTTTGAGCATGTTCGAAACTTGAGTAAATAGCATATTCTTGGCAGCGGCAATGGCTCTATCTTTGTCGTTGTACATTTCGTTTGTGCTGATAACGTTGATAACATTTGGAACAAGTTGAACGATCCTGCTCGTAACAAGGAAGACCATTGTTTGAGTTGTAATTTGTGTTTACACCAAAAATTTTATTCTGCACAGCAAATCCCTATGTCGCTACATAATTTATACTTAAGAGCTTCGTACAAGGGTGGGTACGCCGCCACTGCTCTTCTATCTGCAAAATTAGCACGGAAATCTCAACTTACAAAAGCATGCCATCAGATGTGAGTCTGCTAAAGATACCTCCAAGCTCCAAGTTCGATTAATAAACTTGCTTATGTCTATGCACAAATCTTGAAAATGATTACCAACCATGTACTCAATATTTGTGTCAGTCACGGCAATCAGGTAATAATTCGTTGCCGAGATCTTGTTAACTCCTCGTACTATTCTCGTTGTGCTATGCATTGCTATCTTTAATGTTCCATCTTTGTACAAAAAAGCATGAAAGTCTTTTCCCAGTTGGCAATCAGCAATTCCTCTATCATAAAGTCTCCAATTTGGAAGTGATTTAGTTTTGCCAGTAACCTCTCTGTGACTACCAACCATCCAGCATTGACCATCGGTAGTGACCACAGCAGTATAATAGTCAGAACAAGTTACATTAGAAATCGGATATGGAAATGGCACCCGAACGATATTAGGGTACTCTTTCTCAGCTGAATCTCCCATACCCATGACATAATTCACATTACTTCCATTTGCATACAACATGTGATCGCATGATATAAACAAGTTGCAATACATACTAACGGTAGCTAGAGGTTAGCGTACTTATCGAATCTTACCTCTCACCATTCGTGGAATGACTGCCTCGCCTGTCAATTCTACTGGTAGTTGAACGAGATAGTCTTTTACTGCACCGAACTCTCCTCTAAAATTATTTCTTCCACATGTGAATACGCGACCTGTATTTGTTACGAATAAACTCCGATAGTAATCTGATGTGAGTGTATCTATGACATGATCAGGTAGCACACGCGTTGCTATCTCGGTCGTTTCAACAGGTGCTCCTAACATGCCATCTTGGTTGCTGCCAACTCCCCAACAAACTCCTCCTTCTGTTTGCACAAATGACACATCTTTACCCATAGCTATGGCTTTTATACCTTCACTCTCACCACGATGTTCGAAGACAGTCCACACTGGTGGATTTATATTGTACTCTTCAACTGTTAAAGATTCTACCTCCATTTTGTCGCGGTTGAAGAACTTGTTGTATCTTCCATCGCCAGCACAAACAGCTACGCAACTCGTTCTAACAGAAATTATAGGAGATTCTGTTGGTGGTTTGCTCAACGAGCTAAATGGGATTTGATCTCGTTCATGCTTACACTTTTTGTTTCCATAGTCCGAAGTATCGGTAAGCAGTTCGTGCTGCACTGGCGCATGAGCTCTTTTCATTTCGAAAATGCTTGTTGATGCAGCGTATCTTATTTTTGTATTTGTAATGTTAGTGCAAAGAATGGAAAACGATAATCACCCGTTTGTACACGATACGATTCATGATCTTGAGAATCTAGCGTTGCAAGTGATATCACAGATCGTTGAGAACAAAACTGTTTCGATAACACTGCCAATTCGTAATGGAGTGAAAATAGAAGACGATTTTGAAACAAATGTATCATATGCGAACAAAAGTGTCAAATTTGAAAATTTTAGAACAGTTAAAAACTTTTCTAGCGCTATTCGATTAATGAAACTCATGCATGAACTTATACAGACAAATAAGCACGCTACAAAGCGAGACATATATTACTCAAACGTTCCTTTATTCGAATCACAAAAAACAGTGGATGATCTAGTCGATGATTTTGCGTGCAAATTTCAAGTATCACGAAACGATTTACACATTGTCGCATCAAGCAAGGGAGTAATCACCGGAAACGTTCAGTTCGTCGAGAATGGAATTTTCATAGATTGTCAACGTTACCAAGCTGTTGGAAAACCAATTCTACCATATGTCGAGCAGATTTCCAATTTTTCAAGCTCTGCTTCGTTCATTCTAATTGTTGAAAAGGATGCAGTTTTCATGAGACTATTAGAAGATGGATTCTGTAGCAAGTATGGATGCGTGATGATCTCGGGACGAGGATATCCAGACGTGGCGACAAGAAGCATAGTGATTCGAATGATGAAAGCGTTGCCTCATTTGAAAGCATTCGTACTCGTAGATCATGATCCTCATGGTTTGGAGATTGCAAACGTATACATTAATGGATCAGCGCGATTATCCCACTACAATAACGAATTGACTCTAAATTCTCAAGAAAGATGCAGAATGATGTGGATTGGACTAAGCTATCAGGACATAACTAGTTTGAATATTCCTACAAGTTCTATGATTGAACTCTCTAGAGCTGACATCAAAAAAGCTTCAGATTTGATCGGAAACAGAGCTACTCCTGCGTGGATCAAACAAGAACTCGATCAAATGACCAAACATGGATACAAGGCAGAGATACAATCACTAAGCTCTTTATCAATTGATTTTCTAAGCAACGTCTATCTACCTATTAAACTGGGTTTGATCTAAGTCCGTAATCTCTTGTTCGCTATCGACAATCCTTTGTCAACTCTGGATTAGAGATCAACAGATGAGTAAACCAACGACCTTCCTCATACTGTTGTTTTCGAATTGTACCGTTCGCTCTAAAAGTTGTCCACGCCCCAACGATTGATAATCCTGTCCATACAACATCTTCTCTTCCTGGATACGCCTGGATTTTAATATCATCAGCAGGATTGCAAAGCAACGAATTTGTTTGTACTTGACACATCATATTCTTAATATGCTTTCTATCGAAAGAAGGTAACCGTGTTGTAGCACCACTCCATACCATTTGAGTATAAAAATCTCCTCTTTGAAATTCAGATATGCGATCCATGTAATCATGAATCTTTTCATGTAGTTTGTCTCTGACAAAGAGTGTCTTTTCTATCGCTTCTTGTACTTTATCGAGCTTGAGTACTGTACCATCAGGTAGTTCGTATTCGGTATTTTGTCCTAGTGATTCTTTGATCGTTCTGGCTTGTTGTACTGATAATGTTGGGTACTGCTCGCAAAGTGCACCTCTAACTATTTGTGTGAGTTCTTCGCCGGAGGCAACATCGACAACTATTGGTTTCGCAATGTGCATACCGTAATGAACAGCACTGAAAGTTGTACTACCCTCTCCACTGTGTAAACTAAATCCCCAACTTCGTGAAGCTTGTCCCGTCATGATCAATGCTGTCTCGTCGACCATTCCAACTTCGTCTAAACTAGATGTTATAAATAACAACCATCATACCCTACTTGTTCGAAGAAGTATTCGCATGCGTGTCTTTGTTCTTTTTCTGTTGCTTGTAGCTTGGTACTTAAGATTATACCAGGTATCTCCGCACATGTTTGTTGTGAATAATTTACACCAAACTCCCAAATCTTTTCCATCGCCTCCATATTTGTTACCGTACTTTTATGCATTGCTTTTGTTGCATCTTTTCTTTCGACTTTGTATCCTACCTCACTAGTCGCGTCTACTTCAGTTACGAAAGATTCGATATCACAAGTGCAAATCCCAACACGAGTATTAAGTGTACCTACATCCATCGCCATAAGTTCTAGATTCATGTTTGTGTAATTGTAAAATACAATGCTTCGAGCCAACCTCATTGCTGCCACTGCCGTTAGTGCTAGCATGTTATTCATCTTAAACAAAAAAATCAATGACGCAGTACGCGATTTTAAAGATACTCTTTCTAAGGGTCAACAAGACATAAAACAGATATTCGATGAAGTGGACAAACAATTCAAAACAGCAGATTGTGATAAAGGTGCTAATAGATTTAAATAGTAGTCGAGAAATGATCAAGAAATTCAATGTGCTACAAAATGGTTATGCTTAACACTTATAAATGTACAGTTCATAAAAAAAATTAATGCATTGGTAAATCCAAGTATTTTAGTGTGGCGTAATTGGGTTCACCGATACTGGGTACAAATCTTTCATAGGTATCCAAAATCTTTCTCTCCAATACTTTTCATTATGTTCCCCACCTCTATCAAGATAATAGAACAAAGTTTCATTCATTTTGAAACCAGGCATCTTCAATAAATGTTCACGAACAGCAATCGTTTGTGGTTTATCATCTTGACTTGGTCCCTGATCTCCACTATCCAAGTAAATTGTCACATCTTTTGGTTTCACTTGGTTGAGTACTTTACCATTAAAATCTTCATCGTTCCACCAGAAAGAGGAACTCATGCATCCTGCTTTTGCATAGAAACTAGAACGTGTAACACCAGCGTAACATGAAATCAACCCACCTAAAGAAGAACCTAAAATACCACGACTATTGCGTTAGTACTCAAGTGCGAGCTTACCCTTTTTCATTTCCCATGTCGATACGACCACTGTATTTCTTGTTAATAGTTGGCAAGACTTGTTTTTCGATAAAATCTAAATATTTGTCACCTTTTCCGCCTCCTTCTTTGGGATCTACACTGTAAGTGAGTTCGTCGAGTCTATCAGCAGTGTTGTACACGCCAATAATCATGATTTCGTCCATTGCGCCTTGTAAGAGTAGTCCGTTAACTGTATCTTGGCACATCCATGCTTGGCCCATAAACGCAGTCTCTGGGTCAAACAAGTTTTGTCCATCGTGCATGACGAGTACATTTTTTACGACCTTGTGGGGATTCTCGTAAAAAGAAGGTGGTAAGTAGACGATAACTGAACGCGAGTTATTTAACTGTGGTGAGAAAACATCATCTTCGATTTCTAAAGTTCCCTTGTTTGTGTTGAACCATGGGAAGATATCGACAGTGTATGAAGTTGATTTGGATTTTTCTAACATGAATTTTGCGTTTGCACCGATCATCCATTGCTTATCGTCGATGAGTACTTTGGTTTCTAATGTCTGGTTCCAGTGAGTTTCGTCAAACTGTAATGTAGTTTCCCATTGATTGTTAGAGCCAGTGTATCTTAGTTGTACGCCACTGTCCCACGATAACCCGAGAATATTACCTCTTAAATAGAGTGTTGTGTCAATCTACTTGGTGTAAGAACTAGAATCAGTATAAATTTACGAGCTCCAATGGATAGAAAACACGAACTGTCAAACTATTGCACAATGCACAAGACACTAACAGTGCCATTACTAGTACTGCTGTTTGCATCTTTTCTTTGACAGGTGATGTGTCTTGTAACGTTTTGGAAATACAAAAGAAATTCATTAGAACAAATTCAAGAAGATAACACTAACAGTTGTGGGATTAGGTAGAAAAGAATAAAATTGATGTTAGAATTGAATGAAGAATATTGTTCATTTCACGTCAATAGTTTCAAACTATTCTGTTGTACTCGCGAACTCTGAATTCTCACGCGTGTACGTATGCTATTACGTCGAACAGTCCATAAACTGTAATAAATGTCAGTCTCGTAAGCTTGTTCCAACGAATTAAGCAAGAAACTTGGAACTGCAGTTCCCTTCTCTCATTGACGTGAAAAACGATTTGATGTGATAAAATGCGCTCTTTTCTTCCACTTTGTAGTACTCATCTTTTGATGGCATTCTACCAATGCGAGAAGACATACTCGTGCCGTAACTTTTGTCTGGCGCTGGAGATGAATGCACTACTGGCTTTGAGTTTACGGTTTCCTCTTCAGGAGCCAACCTTGTTTGCATCATGGCAAGTGTGCTATGTCTCATGAACGTGTGATAGTTTTGTGTTTTGTTGGTGCCCTTCACGTGGCGTGCCAGTTGCCTTACTTATTAAGATAAAAATAGAACAACCGTTTGGAACTTAGGTGGCGCAATAAACAAATGCACGCAAAAACCCTGTGGAACATCAGTTCAGCAACAATTTTTCTGTTTCTTTATTTTCTTTAAATCTATTGCTGATTTTTCATTTGCCTTTCCTAGTGTAAATGAAGAAGGTCGTCTCAAGAATGTTGGTCCTTGTGGAGTGCCAGTGCTCGCTGAGCTTGATTCAGACTCATCTTCATCGTCCATACTCGACTCAACTAGGTACCTAGCGATTTGGTTCAATAGAGTTTCAAATGCAGCTCGTACATTTGTAGAGTCCAAAGCTGATGCTTCCGTGAAAAGAAGACCTTCCGTTTGGGCAAATTGCTTAGCTTCATCGACTGTAATTGCACGTAAATGTGGAAGATCACTCTTGTTTCCTACCAACATAATCATAGCATCGTCATCTCCATACTTTCTGAATTCTTGTAGCCATTCTCTGGCATTATCTAGCGAGTTTTTGTTTGTTATGTCATATACAAGGAGAGCTCCCTTTGCTCCTCTAAAATAGGAAATAGCCAAAGATTTGAAGCGTTCTTGTCCAGCTGTTAAATGTTAGTGTACAATGCTCAACAACAACGAACCTGTATCCCAAATTTGTACTTGGCATAGCGACCCAGACTCTAGCATAACATTTGTAGTTCCCATCTCCATTCCAAGTGTACTTTTGTTGTCGAAACTATAGTGTGTTAGCGTCAAATACTCGAAAAAGTTACATACGAGAAGCCATCAGTTGTAAATCTAGTTAAGAGATTGCTTTTGCCAACTCCAGAATCACCTATCAGAACTACTCTGACCATAAATTGGGGAGTTTCACTTTGGGTTCTCCCGTGATGAGACATTGTTTGCTGTTTGACGTGTGGTCAACCAAAATGACATGCAGTAAAAAGTCGTATCTTGTTTCTCAAGCTTGCAAGCCAAGCTTTTAAATGATTTCCACGTTTCTTTTGAACATTTTAAAGTGTTATTTGAACTGACCGTTAAATTTTGTCCTTGGTTGAGCTTATTTGTTTTATTTTCATGCTGTATGGAGCCAGCATACAAGGGAAGCCCTCAATGACGCACAAGAAGGGTATTCCATACTCAAAAGTCTGCCCCAAGCACTTTGTAGTTGGGAGTGGGTGTACGAATTGCCCGTTAGCGCAAAAGTTTGAAAAGTTTCCGTTAAATGTAGGTCGCACAACACAGACTAACGCGTTCTAGTTAAATAATGAAATTAAAAAACTGTACAGCCAACTACCGTCACATTCCTCACAAAGACGAGAATCAACAACTTTTATAAATGAAATCTTAACAAACACGGAAAAGAGCGAGGACGCGCTGGAAACAGCTTGCGAGACAATTATAGCCAAATTGAAGGACTTGCAAAAAACAAGAAATACAGTATCGTTCGTCACGACAAACGTATCAACAACGCCATCAGGTGTTATCAATGTTGAAGAGGAGGAAGAGGAAGAATATAAGCCACCAACTGTAGCGCCAGTTGTGCAACATACACATACGCCACAAAAAAGAAAAATAGATCAAATAGATGCAAGCCAAACGAACCCTAAGAGGAAGGTTCCTCCTACTTTCAATACTACTATTCTGAACGGTAGCGACCCTTCAAGCATGTACTCTCACTTCCACTTGTATGACGCTGCTCAAACAAGCACTGCAAACCTTTCAAACACTATTGTCGCACCGACCAACTTTATCGCACCACCGGTCTCATATTTATCTCAGAAAGCCTTTTCAAATAGTAACCCCTCACAAAACGCGCCTTCTATTCAGCCGTTCACTCCAAAAGTTATACTCATACCCACTGGCGCACTGTTGCACGAGGATAAGCAAACAGGTACCCGAGTACTTGTGCTGCAGACGCAAGAGCAGTATGATCGAGTATACAATCAATTAAATGGAACCTAATCAGGTCTGATTTGGCTCACAAAACTGCTGGTCAAGTCCGAGTTGTCCAACAGTCGTAGTTTACCAATTTGCCACCAAGAGCGAACCCATAAAAGAGCAAGATTTTGGTGTTTGGAAATAATCAAAACCCCTTGTACCTAATCCATTAGCTAATAGCATAAAGCAATAGATTTTATTTTCTGTCCAGCTGCTTATCTGTTCTATGCACACAAGCGCCAAGAGGACATCTGAAGGCGAGCAGCTACCAAATACACCTACAGAAATGAGTCCTACTTCATCAACAAATTCACAAGACGAACATGCGGGAATGTTTAGAGTCGATAAAGAGCGAAAAGTAGAAATAGCTGAAAGCGATATTATTCGATTTTATAACGCACCACAACCAGTAGCGGCGCTGCTTCTTGGATGTTCACTGTCGTCATTGTACATTTATTATTTTAAAACTTACAAATCTATTAGAAAGCGACGTTACTACGAGATCACAAAGAAAGGAGGTGTACCAGCTAAACGATGGCCTTATC
>JAESGV010000323.1_pt1 | contig 21567 bp, 22 predicted proteins | sample 9269781 | NCBI WGS metagenome assembly JAESGV01 (sample SAMN15741586, study PRJNA653496) | algae metagenome | isolation source: Tildeniella torsiva UHER 1998/13D and co-occurring heterotrophs from... | place: Slovakia: Slovak Paradise National Park, Hrabusice, Kosice Region | collected 2000-01-01
CGGTACTAGCGTTGCATTTTCAATCACAGAAGTAGGTACATTGATACCCTTCTTTGCAAATGCCATTTTGATTCGATCGACTTCATCAAGTTGCATTATCCGAAGTAGTGATGGTGGTCGACCTATATCATCTGCTTCTATTGGTTGTGGAGGTGCTACTGGCGTTTGTGCAGGAGCTGTACCTGGTTTCTGCGACGCACGAGAAGCAGGTCGACTACGATCAGAAGCAGCTGATGCCGTAACAGGTCGCTGTGGCTTTGTCGGCGTTTTCGCACCTTTGGGTGGAGAAGCATCTTTTGTAGGTTTCTTTCGTTTTGCAGCTTTTAGTTGAGCTTGTTTCTTCTCTTCTAGTACTTTTTCATATTGCTCATACACATTGTGGAATATAACTTTTTCAGGATCAAGAACGTTCTCGCTTTGACCTCGTCTATTTACTCCATCACTTGTGTTGGGCCGACGAACGTACATTCGTGAAGAACCTGGTCGAATTACTACTCGTTGTGTACCATTGTCACTATCGTTGATCACTCGTAGACCAGATGACGAAGGTGTTGCTACTCGAGGTGTAGTACCCGTTAACTATGTCAAGAAAAACTTGTGAGTGCCTGTATTTCTAGATGACAACGCAGCGACAGAATTCGAATGCGTTCCAGGTGTTAAGAACCCCTTTTCTATCGCTTCTGGATCTTGAATGATATCATCTCCTAGATCATCATCGTCATCGTCGCTGATTCCGCGAACATCATCTTTAAACTCTATACCTATCTGAGCACGATTATTCGTATGATACGGTGACAAGAAAACTGTTTTCTCATCAATAACAGGTTCTTGTTCGACAACTTTTTTCTTCCGTAGTTTTGTTTCCACTTTTTGGTTAAACGATGGTTCTTCCTCTTCAGTATCATCGTCACTACTATCCAAAAAGTTGTTTTTCTTGACCGTTTTGCTATTATTTGCATCACTCTCTGCTTTCTTTTTCCGTTCTTCCATCTCTTTTTGTAAATCTGAATGACGTACAATCTTGTGTCCATTTCTTCCAGTTTGTGAAGCATACGTCATCGATTCATGTCTACGATTGATTTCTTCTTCAATTCTCGCTCGATTAAAACTCCACATGGTCACCGCGTCTTTGAATTCGATTTGTTCCAAATTTTCTTCTGCTTCTAGAGCGCGATGCGCTAACCAATGCTTGTTCACATTTTGTTCTCGAGCATCTGATTTTGCAGATCCACTCGAAGTATTTTTTGTCGTTCTACTTGTACGAGCAGTGTTACTCCGGCCTGGTGTTGTCGAACCTGCGCTTCCACGTCGACTTGAAGGCGCACTGATTTTTGCACTACTTACTCTACTTGAAGTTGTACTCGATGGCGTTGCAACTGCAGTTGGAGGAACTGTTCCATTTTGCGATGGCAGTGTAGGTTGCGACATTGCTAATGGATTCCTCTTTTGTGTTTTTGCTATGTTTCTATGACTGTATTGTTTCAATTTGTTCGTGATAAAGGCTTTCCGTTTCTTCTCATCGCTAGCATAAAATGGAACATCTGGATTGTTTGCAGCATCGCTTAGAATGTCGTACGAAAGTACTCGTGGATCTGGTTTGAAGTCAAACGCATTTTTGATGAATAAACTTGGTACCGAATTTGCTGATTTTGGCGTAAGTATGGAGTCATCGTCTGGAATATTCTCATCGTTTTCAATAGGTGTTGTTTCTACTTTTAATGGTTCCAAATTGACGTTATTTGTGTTTACGGTTCGTGGAGTATTTCCAGTTCTATTTTTTGGATGCATAACACGCAGTCGATAGTCGAGTAATATTTTCCTCTTGTTTCTATACCAATTATAAACTTTTTCTATCATTATTTTTCTTTCTATTGGTTCATAAAACGATATGCACTCCCGTAATAGCGTCCGTAATAATCCTCCAACAAGTACATAAAATTTATCGACTGATTGTGCTTTCTACAGCGTTGTTAAAAGAAAAAAAACAAAAGTTTACCATTGCGTACTCTTCTGAGCATAACTTTTCAGTATCGGCAACCATTTCTTGAAAATGTTTGTCTCCTAGTAGATCATTATCCATTTCGACCAACGAATTAAAGGTCATCGTGTTATCTTTCTTCACGTCAACATATTGCTCTACATTTATCGCATTTTCTCCGTTCTTTTTGTTATAATACTGAAGAAATTTCTTTTCTGTTTCTTCGCTACAAGCGTGAGAAAGAGTTTAGTGTTTCGTACATTAACCCATCCATAGCAGAGAGGACGCCTAGTAGAGCTTGGTAAACTACAACCTAGTTTGTAATTTATTAAAACAATCCAACTAGAACATTGTCAAAAACGGCTATTAGAATGAGTTTTATAGAAATTAATTATTTTGCGAGAATGAAGCATTTATGGCATTTTACAGAAATAATGTTACAAGGAGCAGATTGATCTTAATCAGCTTGTCTCTTGTGTACCCATTGAGTCTTTTCAGCTACAATTCCTGTATTTGAAAATCCGACTGGAACACCACTGTGTTCGATGTATGTCGATTTGCTAGTGGTCATGAATCGTGTTCTGTCAGCGTTACTGCCGTCCTTGATCTTAATATCTCTGGAGATATTTCTCTCAGCGCAGAAACGTACATACTTTTCGGGTTCATTGTCGAATCGAACTGGTAAACGATTTCTTTGGTGATTGTGATGGTATGGTGTCAATGGTTTTGGAGAACCAAGTGACATTGGTTTAGCGTAGTGCTCTTTGTGGGTTGTTGACGATGAAAACTTCTCGCCTGGGCTGCATGGAGTCTTCTTAAGCTTGTGTGGTACTGCGAATAATTCTCCATTCTTTCTGATGATTGCAACTGTAGAACCAGTACGAGAGTTTTCTGCTGTCATGGCGATTAGCGTTTGTTTTCTGTAGATTTTTGAAGATACCACTACAGTTAGATAGCTATTTGTAAGGCCATCGTAGTTGACCGAGCTATCCGTTATCAGTAAATTCTCACCTCCTGTAGGTGCTAGATAATGTCCCTTCGAGCACGATAGATCGCAACAAAAGATCTTCGAAATAAAATACTCCCATTTGCTTTAGTAACACTGTATTAGCAGCTTCTACTACAGTGACAATTAATCCAGTACGGAGCAATTATCCCAGCCTCTAGTTTCATCAGTTTCTCACTTGTAAACAAGCACATTGCATGTCCACACCGCTGCTACCAGATGACGTCATCGCAGATGCATATGTAAACCGTGTAGAACAACCCATCGAAGAGTTTAAAACGTATACGGTATATTACCGACGTTGGTTTATACTCGCAGTCTTCTCCATGCTTTCTTTTTCGAATGCTATGGTGTGGATTACTTTTTCACCGATAGCCACAATTTCACAGAGGCAGTGGAACGTAAACGTGCAGTGGATTAACGGTCTTTCACTTGTTTTTATGATAGTATACATTCCTGGTTCGCCAATAGCCGGTTTTATGTTAGATTTCTTCGGAATGCGTATTGGAGTTAGTATAGGAGCGTTATTAAACGCTATTGGAGCGTGGGTACGCGTTGCAGGTTCTGGAGACAGTAACTATTTCGCAATACTGTTTGTTGGACAAACACTTGCCGCTTTAGCACAGTGTTTCATACTTTCTGTGCCACCAAAAATTTCTGCAAATTGGTTCCCTGACAAGGAGCAAGCCACAAGTGTCGCAATAGGTTCATTGTTCAATCAACTAGGAATAGCATTCGGGTTCTTTTTATCACCGCTCGTAGTGAACGAATACAACTATCACAACATGATGCCCATTTTGATGATCATTCAAGCCTCAATTTGTACTGTTTTCGGTATATTAGTTGTCATTGGCTTAGTTGATCGACCACCAACACCACCAAGTGCATCGGCAGAAGAATCAATACGACTAGAGACAGAAGCACTCGAAATACAAAAACAACGTGAGACATCGGCTTATGGAGAACACAAACCTTCTCTAAAGACAAGAGTAACTCCATTTTTGGACGAGCTCAAGAAGGCACTTAAACCACTGATCAATATTAGCTTTTTGATTCTAGTAATCGGATTTGGATCATCACAAGGCATGTTCTACGCTATTTCAACGATTCTAGATCAGCTGATGAAAGGAATGGATTTTACTTCTAACGAAGTTGGTCTAGTTGGAGTGACATTGATTTTAGGAGGTGTATTTGGAGGTTTCTTGTTCAACTTTATTGCAGATAGAACAGGGTATTACGTTGCAGTGATGAAAGTGAGCTTTGTAGGCCTGATAGGCATGTTGTTGTTGTTTACTTTTGTTATGCAGTTTTCTGTTCTGTATCACATCAAACCATTGATGTTTGTTAGCGCAGCGTTACTTGGTTTCATGGCAACAGCGTGAGTTTTATTAGCTGAGGTACTTACAATTTTACAGAAATTTGACAATGAGTTTGAACGTTGGTGTTGCGTCAATGTACCCTGTCGCAGAAGCAACATCTGCTGCATATCTACTTGATGCTGCTCAGATCTTTGGAATTGTATTTATTCTAATGATGGGTGCAATGGTAGGGAATATGAGGATTCTAACACTGTGGCTTGGTTTTGGTATTACAGCAGCGTTCTCTGCGCTTGTTCTACTGTTTAGAGGTAAAATGCAACGGCTGCAGTAGAAAGCTAGCTTTGCCGCCAAGATTTGTAGTTATTGCCCCTTAACTCGCTCGCACAAAAGCCCAATATCCAGTTGACAGGTGACAGCTAAGCTAAACTACTATATATATTTGCAATAATTAGAGCGAAAAACAAAACTCATTTACATACGCTAGTTTAAAAGAAGCTCCCCTACGACAATTTGGATGTGTAAGCCTGTAACCGCGGTCAACAAAGTATTTAAACAAATACCCACCTTACTGTTGTTCACTCAACAAAATAATGCACACTAAGGTCCTATTTGTCTTGTTGTTCGCATACCTAGCAACAGTTGTACTTTGTACTACTACTGCTACACCCACACCAACTGCCACAACTTCGACGCCCACCACAACTAGCGCGCCAACAACAACAAGTGCTCCCACTACCACTAAGGCTCCAACTACTACTGCAACACCCACCACCACATCTGCACCAACAACTACATCTACTCCAACCACAACTAGTGCACCAACTACCACCTCTGCGCCAACTACAGCAGGTCCAACTACGTCTAAAGCACCAACAACTACTTCAGCACCTACAATAACTTCTGCTCCTACTTCTACATCTGCTCCAACTACAAGCGCTCCAACAACTGCAGCACCAACTACATCTTCGCCAACAACTGCTGGACCAACTACAGCTGCTCCAACTACGGCTTCTCTAACTACTTCAGTACCAACCACTACCAGTGTACCAACTACTGCAGGCCCCACTACAACCAAGGCACCAACAACCTCTACTCCAACCAGTACGCTAACAACTGCTGGACCAACTACATCTGCGCCTACTACTAGCGCTCCAACATCTGTACCAACTACAGCTTCTCCAACAACATCAGCACCTACTACTGCTGGTCCAACCACATCATCACCAACGTCAGCACCAACCACTAGTGCACCCACCACCGCACCAACTACATCTGCACCTGCACCTGCGCCAACTACAGCCGCCCCAACCAGCGCGCCTACTACCGCAGCACCAACCACTAGTGCTCCAACTACTGCAGCACCAACTACAACCACTAGTGCTCCAACAACAGCAGCACCAACAAATTCAACTACCTCTCCAGATACTACTACCACTACCAGTGCCAACGACTAGCACAGCACCAACATCAGCACCTATTATCATCAACGGTGTTGTTACTGCTGCCTCTTCAGTATCTGGTAACGCTAGTTTGATTCCTGCACCAGTCAACTCTGATGCAGTTGTCATGTACGCAAGTGCTGATGCCAACAGTACTATCAATGTGTCACCACCAGCCACTCAAATTCCAGCTAATAGCAAGATTTCAGGAGCTGTTCTCACATTCCAAATTATTAGTGTTGGAGCAACAGTTAATATCAAGATTACTGCTTATGATGCTAACAAGAACGTTCTAGGATCAAAGATTATCACTGTATCAGCAGCTGGTTCAATCAGTAGTGATGTTTCATCGCTATTTAACTCTGTTCGTCGTGTAGGTCCAAACATGAGACAAATTGTTATCAATGGCAAACAAGTTTCATTCGGTATGGAGAGTACAACTCCAGGAGTACCTATTCAAATGGGTAAAACAACGTCAATGGCTGTTACATACAACTCTCAAGTTGCAACTGCTACTCCAAGACCAACACTATCTGCAGCAAACACACTAAGCTACGTTAGTGCTGTAATTGTCTGTGCAGCTCTATTGCTCATACTATAGGTAAATTTTAATTCATTTAGAATAAAAACAAGTTAATTTATTTGTTGCGTAAAATTTAACAACATGCGTTGTAGAGCGTATACGCCAAACTAGTGAGTACTAGCAAAGTTATGAATCCACTAAGCGCAATAGCCGCATAGTAGATGGCTGATTGCAATATGACAGCAAGCGCAATGTCGATTCCTAACTCGGCGATAATCAACGCAGCCATGATCAATTGGTACAAGATGCCAGTTATGTAGCCTAGCTTTCCTCTGCAACAGTATATTCCACATCCAACTAACGATAATACTATGAATGTAGTACTAATAACTAGCATGATGATATTGAGTGTGAACAAAGCTACTGCGTTGGACTTGATTCTGTTCGGATCCGGAAAGTATGATGGTACATTTCCTGTGCGTACAATATCCGAGTACACAGCGATACTGTAGCAAGCTACTGCCAAATCGTATAAATTAACTAAAGCGATTACTACTAGGAAGATTCCCCATGCAACAAGAGATCCTGTTCCCCATGAGCTATCCTCTTCTTCCTCCGCGACTACAGCTCCTGGTGCGTTCTTGCTATCGCCAATATTTACAGCTTGAAGCTCTTGTTCTTGTGATGTCATTGTTTCAAAGAAAGTGTGAAGCGATCGCGCAACCGGATGTTGTTTGTGAAATCGAATATAGCTACAGTGATCACCTATTTTAGCTATAGATATATTGAGTTATTCAATCGTATATAACGCTTGTAATCTTCGGTGAATTGATTCAATGTGGCAGGATCATAGACGATAATCCACCTCATTTCTGAACTATTGAAAATACATTCGAAAGTTTTGTAAAACATGATTGATGACATGTCTCCCAAACAACATTACAGCTCAAATCATTCTTCGTTGCCTTGGTTTAGGTATCACTCTAATTTGTGTAATGAAGACTCCATGAATACCCAAATGTAGTTGAACAAATTCAAAACGCGAACAGCCGAGGAGCACACCGAGCGATAAAAAGATTTTCGGGGCAGACAACAGCAACACAAAATCCAAAGAAACAAAGTCATAACATGAACACTAAGGTTGTACTAGCAGTTGCACTATTAGCAATTATCATAGCGTTTGCTGAGGCGTTAACGTTATTCCCAAACCCAACTACAACAACCACCCGAGCACCAACTACCGCTACTCCTGTTCCAACTACTGCTGCTGCCACTACTACCTCTGCTCCAACAACTGTTGCCCCAACCACTACCACAGCTACCCCTACTGTTGCACCAACCACTGCATCACCAACTACCACTGCACCAACCACTAGCACTCCTATCACTGTTGTACCAACAACTGCAGCTCCCTCAACCAGCGCGCCAATTACAACTGGAGCTCCAACAACTGCCGCACCAGGAACCACAGCCACTCCAACTACTTCCGCACCAACCACCCAAGCTCCAACATCAACTGTAACAGTAACAGCTACTGCAGTACCTACCGTTACACTTATGTCAACTAGTGCAGGTTCAACTACCGCAGCACCTACAACAGTTGCCCCAACCACGTCGGTTCCAACAACAAGCGCACCAATTACTGTTGCACCAACAACTAGTGCACCAGGTACTACTAAAGCACCAACAACAGCAGCTCCAACTACTTTAGCACCAACAACTACTGTCCCTGTTACTACCTCTTCTCCAACTGTTGTCCCAACCACAAGCGCTCCAATTACAACTGGAGCTCCAACAACAGCTTCACCAACTACTGCAACACCAATCACTACCAGTGTACCAACTACTGCAGGTCCTACTACAACCAAGGCACCAACAACTAGTGGTCCTTCTACAACTGCACCAACCACTGCAAGTCCAACTGGTGTAGTTCCAACTACTACTGTGCCAGTGATGACCACCAGTGTACCAACAACAGCTTCTCCAACACCTACACCAGCATCGACAACAGCTGCACCAATTACCGCAGCTCCAACCACCAATGTTCCTACTATAGTATCACCCACTACCTCTTCACCAACTACTATCTCTCCTACTGTTGGACCAACTACCAATGCTCCCACTACAGCTTCACCCATATCTACTGGCTCTCCTACTGTTACACCAACCACTGCTACTCCATCAGCACCAACAACCAGTGTGCCAATTACAACTGCAGCTCCAACATCTGTCGCACCAGGAACTACTGCTGCTCCAATAACTGTAGCACCAACTACTATAATGCCAACCACTAGCTCTCCTAGTGCTGTACCAACCACCACTCCATCTGCACCAACAACCAGTGCACCAACTACTTCACCTATTATTAATCCAACCACCGCATCACCAACAACCAGTGCACCAATCACTACTACTCCAACATCTGCAGCACCAGGAACTACTGCCACACCAACTGTATCACCACCAACTATTATGCCAACTACCGCAGGACCAGTAACAACTTCAGCACCAACAACTGGATCTCCTTCGATTACTACTGTTCCAACTCCACAACCATCAACTACTCCAATGCCAACTAGTTTTACTACATCGGTACCAACAGTAGCACCAGGCACTACCTTAGCACAAACCACTGCTGCACCAGTTGTTACTACGACATCTACACCAACTAGTGCTCCAACTAGTTCTTCTCCAACTGCTGCCCCTACAGCATCTCCAGGAACTACTGATGCACCAACTACTTCTACTCCAACAAATACCGATTCACCAACCACTATCGCTCCATCAACATCCGCGCCAACAACAGCTACCCCAATAGATGTATCAACTACCAGCACACCAACCACTGATGGTCCAACTAGTGCACCCACCACCGCACCAACAACTGCCACACCAACTGATGTATCAACAAGTGCACCAACTGACACACCAACTACATCTTCTGACACTACTACTGCAGCACCAGTAACAACAATGGCTCCATCTGATATCCCAACAACTGCTACTCCAACAGATTCACCAACAACCAGTGCACCAACTAGCGGTCCAAGTGGTGTACCAACAAGTGCGCCTACTGATCCATCAACTAGTGCACCAACTTCAAGTGAAGCTCCAACAACAAGTGCTCCAACAGATATCACAACAACTACTACTACCACTGCTGCGCCATCAACTGCTGCACCAACCAACACTGCTGCGCCAACCACTACTTCAGCCACACCATCGACTACAACTATTGCACCAACCACTACTACCACTACCACTGTTGCACCAACCACCACTACACCTTCAACCACTACCATTGCACCAACTACTACTACCACCACTGTTGCTCCAACCACAAGCACACCAACTTCAGCTCCAGTAATCGTCAACGTTGTTGCAACTGCCTCATCCACTACCACCGGTGACGCCTCCAAGATTCCACCACCAGCAATTACCGGTGCCTTAGTCATTTTCACATCACCAAATGCTACCAGTATCATCAACGTTGCACCTGCAGCAAATGTACCAGCCAACAGTCAAGTAACTGGTGCCAAGTTGACCTTTAACATCCTAAGTTTGAGCGCTCAAGTTGATATCAAGATCACTGCTTATGATGCCAATAGAAATGTTCTTGGAACAAAGATCATCACTGTATCAGCAGCTGGAAGTATCACTGCCGATATTACATCATTGTTTAGCAACGCTCGTCGTGCTGGTCCACGTTCTTTGAGACAAGTTGTTGTTAACGGCAAACAAGTTACTTTTGGTTTGGAAGTTGCCACACCAAATGTTGCTGTGAATATGGATAAGACTACAACTGCTTCTGTAACTTATACTACAGCTGCTAGCGCTTCACCTACTCCAAGACCAACGCTTAACAGCGCTAATAGTATGTCTATCGTGGCTTCAGTACTAATCGTCTGTGCCACATTATTGCTTGTATAATTTTAAGCTAATAGTAAATAAATTATTTTGATAACTACTTGGTCTAATGCTCATCGATACTAGTCTTGTAATTCTAATTGTAAAAGATGCAAAACATTTTTAGACGATTGACAACTTCACGTTTGCAGCAGTTGTACATACGAGCATACAGTTTTCAACACTATGTTGGACGAGACACTGTTGGCGAATTAATAATGTCGTCACGAGCTCTAGAAGCGATACCTATTCTAAACGATCTGATACGAGCAGAGAGAGAAAACGTTGCGTTAATTATCGACAAAGGAACTGCACTAGTAGCAGTTGGTAAATATTCAGAAGCGATAGATTGCTTCGATTATGCAGAGAGAATGGACCCTAACCCTTTTAATGAAGCAACATTAAATGCAAACAAGGGATATGCACTTTTCAAATTAAATCAGCACAGTGAAGCTCTGAACTGCTATAAGAAAGCAATAGAGCTCCGGCCCAATGATCACAGCTATTATGACAACAGAGCGCTAGCGTTGTACAGCAATCGGCATTTCAAAGAAGCATTAGCAGACTTTCAAGCTTCTATTACACTCAAACCAACATATAGAGCTTTTCTTTATAGTGGGATCATCTCAAAGATTCTTGATGATCCGCAAGAGGCGATAAATTACTTTGAAAAAGCACTAGTTGTCAAGCCAGACGACGCCAGAGCCATAGATCTGATTATATCAGTGATGTTGAGTCAAAACATGCTTAAAGATAGTCTATTATATCTAGATAAAGCGCTTCGACATCGTCCAAACGATGCTACTCTGCTACAAAAGAAGGGTATGGTTTTATGCTCCTTGAAACGCACTAAAGAGGGTATTTCTGTGCTGGAGCAAGCAATAAAAGCGGATCATACAAAAGAGAAAGAGATTAGAGAGCTAATCAACGTCATAGATGAGTAAATATGCAACATTTTGTACAGTAGATCCTTTTTTAAGGATGCAGTACTGTGGTCAACTTCTAACCACAGTAGCACAGAAACCGACTGCATAATGGTGATGGTAAACAGCGCTCGAGTTGCTACCGGCGTGTCTAGACTTATCTCTAACCTTTGCGTAACTTCATTGTACATTGGTATGGGTGTATACGCGATAGTTTTGTATCAAAGGTTGAAGCCGACGAATTCTGCAGATGTTGACGGCAGTTCTGGAAAATGCAGAGCAGATACCACGCTAAAACTGCTATTAGCGTTAGGATGTTTAGAATTAGTTACATCATTCTTTTTTCTTTTAGGCGTTTGTGGTCAATGTGTTAGTGTATTTAGAGCATGTATTGGTGAGAGCGATAAAGCCGGATCTAGAATAGAAGGTGCCAAAGGCGCCTCTACAGGTCTAGTAGGACTAGCGATATTCGGTATTAGCGTAGCTATATCGGTTTTTGTATGGGCTCATCAATGCAAGGCATTAAATGCCGATCCAGATCATAACTACTATTACCAGTTCCTACACGTGTATCTCATCTTACACTGGACATTACCATTTGCTGTTGGTTTACTAGCATGTTGCTTATCATGCATATTAGGTATATGTGCAGGTGGTGCAGCAGAAGCATCAAAAGATTATGTAGCTATTACACCAGACGATTAAAAAATTTACTTGTGAATCGTAGAGGATACATTTGGTTGTATTCCATGACGTACCAGTTTCAGACTCCAATAGGGTATCACCTGATGATTCTTTTTGAATACAGTGTTGGGAGCATGTCCGTCTTTGCTAATGGACCCATTCCCGACCGTCGACAGGTTTGTTAGTTTTATGCTTCTTGTCGTTGCCAACCAAATCGTCAACGTTCTTCAAAAAAGTAGAGCAAACTTATGGGAAATTTTTTATTTCGAGTTGTCAAGAGGACAAGCGTAAATTCTGATAGAATGGTCGTCACTTACGGATGCTAATCTTGCACCAGTCTCATCGAATGCGACACTCCATATTTGATCTTTATGGTCCTCGAACGTGTGAATGCACTCCAATGTTGAGAGTTCCCATATTTTCACTTGTCTATCCGAAGAAGAAGCGAATACAAAACCTGTTGGCGAAACTGCTAATGATAGTACGTATGAAGAGTGTCCACTGAGTGTCGTGATAAGTGTTCCTTGTTTGCTGCAAGTGTTAAATTTGTGTGAATAAAACTTACACGTCATACACGTTTATGTGCTTATCATCTGAAGCTGTTAGTAATCGTTCTGAATCGTTTGTGAATGCGACACTGCGAATGGTCATCGAGTGACCCTCCAACGTGTGTTTTAGTTTTGATGTTGCGACGTCGAAAATGGCAACGGTACCGTCTTGTCCGCCGGCAGCAATGTATCTTCCATTGGGACTCTGTGGAGTGTTAAAACCGAGTTAAAAATATTTACATATGCAACGGTCATAATAAAAGTCTTCTTTTGCATATCCAAACTTTGTTCGAGTTGCGCTTTCTCGACACTGTATACGTTTACATTTCCAGTCTAGACGTGTTAATAAAAATTTGGATCTCACGTACTTGAGTTCCTGTTGCTACAAAACGACTATCTGGACTAAAAGAGAGTGTCCATGCTTCTACAGGAGCAGCTTCGATTGTTGCGACTTCTGTACCACGAATAACATCCCAAACTTTGATCATACTGTCCATACTGCTGGTACATGCGTCTGTTCAGTTAGATAAAAATAGTGAAGACGTACAAGTGCCTGATTTTTCAGTAACGACGCTAATAACACCGAGTCTGTGTCCTGATAATGTATTTGTATTTTCTAACGTGTCTCCCTTCCATATCTTAACACTCGAGTCTACTGAACCGGTGATAAGTTTATCTTTGGACCAGGCTACACTCCAAACACCGTCAGTGTGGGCTTCTTCTTTCGAACTATGAACTCTGTATGCTTGCATTGTTTTGGGATTACAAAGAGAAGAGTTTTATTTAAACACCAAGTGACCAGTCACCTAGTAGTTTACAGGCTTCTGTGATCTTGAGTATACGATTGTTCTCATTGAAAAAACCTGGTTGGAATGCTTCAGCATCAATAATCCCAATAACCTTTCCATTATGCGATATTGGAGCGCAAATCTCGCTTTTAACTTGAGCATCGCATTGATAGTACGGACCACCGTGGCTATTAACGTCATCAATGATTTTAGTCTGCCCTGTTAGTGCAACTAAGCTATTTGTTGACCTCTTTGCAAATTCTTCGGTGATAGGAAAGTCGGCACGAGAGAAAGAACCTCTATATGCCTCTTTTATTAGCACAGAAGCATAGAGTGTCTTTTCATCGAATTGTAGATTTGCAATTGCTCTGTAGATGCCGATCCAGTCGCATCCAACTTCTTTGTGAAGAGCACCGACAAAATCTTGTAGTTTAACAAGTCTTTCTGTTTGTGGGTGGTGCTGTAGAGTCTCCAGGTTGTACGATAGGTTGAGTACTCGTGTTGCCAAGTTAAATGGATCTTTTGATTTAAATTTAGAGCATACTTCGCCTGTATTGTGCTCCTCGGTGATAATTGGGACGTCGTATTTGTAAATGACGTCTAGTTCTTGTTGACTGACAGGTGTACGACTTGCTGGTGATTCTAAAACTATTCGCAGTGTTCGTAAAAATTCTTTGACATCAACTGGCATGCCTTCTTGTTCTCCCATGTTTGTGCGCAGTAAACTAGAAATTACAACATATCGTTTGTGGTGAGTGCAGTAGATTTACCTTGAAATCTGTTAAACACTCGCAAAATACTTGACAAGAACATCTAGCTCAGTTGTAAGTCAGAGATTACAGAGCGAGGTGTTTCAAAAACAAAATTTAGGTAAAGCGTCTCCGATCTGCAAGTGGATAACTAGCTGGTTGACAGTACGCGTTCAAAACCTGAAAAATGCGTCACATCTATTTGTTACTCATCGCTCTAGTTGCATCTGTCCACTGCTTTGGTAGTCTTAGTGTTACCTATAACTCAGCTACCTGTGGAGGAGCTAACAACGATCCATCCTCAGTAAGATACACTGAAGCAAACGCCAACACGTGCTCTGGAGTTGGTACTCAGAACTGTACAACAAGCCAAATATTTGGAAGATCGTCGAGCACCGTGCAAACCTGTGAAGCAAATGACTTAGTAACAAAGAACTATCTTCCTGCAACAAGCTTGTACTACGGTTCCTCTCAGTACAAGGATACTACCTGTGGAAACACCTCTACATCGAGCTTCTCACAACTAACTACAACCTCTTACTCTGCTACAACTGGTGGATACGTGTGTTACGGAGGAGATGGCACATCTGCTAACCCATCTATCAGAGTAATTAAATTTCGACATCTAACGAAATAGCAACAATGCGTGAAAGATGGAACAATGACACTATTCAGCTGTACTTCCACATCGTGCTCTGTTAGCTCATGTACTTCTATCGACTCGACTCAAAACAGATGTATCATTAACAGATTTGGCAGCATCAAGTTCAGCTGTACCACGTGTCCAACTTGTACTAACAGTGCTACTACACGAGCTGTCAGCATTTTCGTTCTAGCTTTTGTAGCTCTTGTTCATCTCTTCTAAATAAACAAGTAGACGACGGTCCTTCTTTACAGCTACAAGAAGCTTCTACTCGGAAACGAAAAGTGAAACATTCTACGATGATGAAAACCGCACCGCTATTTCCCTGGCTTAGCTGGGTTTTTCAATACGGATTAGGAAAGATTTTGTAAGTTGCGGGTGTGTAAATCAATTCTTACGCTTTTCTACCGACTCCGAGTCGCACGATGCTTCAACGTGCCTCTGCATCTTGCGCAAGTGGAACGAATAAATTCCACGATTCTACGCAACGCAATAATTCACAACAAAAAGAAAACAAGCACTGTGAGTAAGAATGAACAAAGCAACAGTATCAGCATACGAACAATTCGACGAAGACGTCGAGAACAACTTTAACGAAGACGTGATTCCAGATGTCTTAAACCCTTTCATCGACAGTGACTTTGTTGCTCCAATTAAACGTAGAATCACACCAGTACAATTCACTGCCCTCAACATGACCACCGGAAAAACAGCACCCAAGCTTCGCACTAGACCAGCTGCCTCCAAAAAGAAACTGTTTTTGACCGTGAACACCTTCACTACACAAAATACTGCACAACTTGTTCGTGTCTAAAATGTAAACAATATCAAGCGAGCATCATGATGCAAAAAGGAAACAAGATTAACAGCTTCAGCACCGGTTTGAGGCTGAAAAAACATAGCCTTCTTGAAGGCTTACGTTAGATAAACAAAAGTTACTTTTAATTTGATGTCCTGTTTTTTCTTCTTCAGTCCTCGATACAGTTGTTTCTTTCAAAAGAGGCCACACAGATGATTTGGACATTAAGAAGTTAATATTCTTTCACGATGATTTACTACACAGTATTACATTTTGAACCCATTGTCCTGAGCTCAAACATCAGAAGTGATTCTTCGTGGCTTATTTCAAGTGATATTCTATTCCAGTTGTTAATAACTCGCCAACCAACTAAGCTATGCAGATTTCGTTTGCTAGCAGATCAAATAATGATGTTTTGTCTTGGAATATCGCTAATCTGCGAACCATGTTAGCTAAGAGTTTGAGAAAGTCGCATCTAACAATAATGTGTCGCTATGAATCCACTTGGTTCTGTCAATAGCTTAATTTATAATTTACTGTTCAATATACATTATTTCGTTCTGATGTCCAATCTCTGTTCGATAATGAATGATTGGTCTTCTTTCCGAAACTGTTTCTCGAATATCCTCTGCTTCCCGCGCTTTGTGAATCGTTCCACCATCCAAGTTTATTTCTTTTATGATAGCAGGTTCTGCGGTCACTTCTTCTAACACACTGACATCTCGGAAACTAACACCTGACTGCTTGTATGACATAGCTCTGTTTTTCTAGAAACTTTATTTTTGTTGTGCGATAAGAATAACTTGAAATCTTGAACCTTTAAGTGGAAACGTGTGACATTACAAAATCTTTCAGTCTGTCCAGTAGCATGAACCATAGTCTACGAGAAGTTCTTCGCCTTGAGAGATGTCGCGTAGTGAGCTGAGTTGTACTTTGATGTTGAATGGCGTATTTGGTGACATTAGTTTGGTGAATTTTACATTTGGGCTTGGTGCGATTTTCCGATAGTCATTGACGAATCTCATTTCATTTCCGTACTCTTTTGCGTCGATGTAGTATGTAACATTATTGATTGTTCCGATGTAGTACAAATAGGCTGGATCTTTCGGGTTGTGTGTGATGATTTCTCCCATGTAAAAACCTATCGTTGTGTTTGCCGGTATATCTACTGCTGCATGAAGACCAAAGTGACCACGCACTGGGTGATTAGGGTCTAATATTTTTGTGATGGCGACTTTTGAATTCGAAGGTACAATCTCTGTTGAGAAGATCTCTTGCAAAAGAGGTTTCATTTGTTGAATAAATTGTACATTTGAAGGCCAATTTTTCGGAACTATCGATTTAGAACTCTTGTGAAATTGATTTATCGTCGGTGCAGATGCGAGAAGACGTGATACCTGCGTTGCTCTTCGTGTTGACATGTTTACAGCAAACAATTTTCTTTACAAATACCGCTACCAACATGGTATCATCACCTCAAGAAGAGCGTAGAGCGCTACTAGAGGCCTCTGAAACTATGTTGTCGCATACAGATAAAAATACGAGAGAGCAGGCAGCAAAACACGTGCAGAGCGCAGTAGAGAATAGAGAACACAGAAAACTGGAAGTTCCACAGCAACTAAAACTCTTCAATAACGTGGTTAAGGGAGTAGTGCTCAAGGCGCAATTTATCGAACAAACATGTCGTGAAACAGCCAAAGATATTATTGATTCCGATGTCAGATTCCTCGTACCCATATGTACAGCGCTTTCAGACAAAAGAACAGACGCATCCATGAAAGAAGAGTTTATACAGTTAATCAAACACGCGTTCGAGTATAATATAGACAATGCCGCTACTTATGCAAATCAAGCTCTCGCATCACTACTCGAAATACTCCAGAACAATACCACACAAACTGAATTTACTCTCAAGACAGTAAAAGCACTTTCGCAAGTCCTTCCTGCTTCTCCATACTCCCATATGGTACGCTATTTTTCTAATCCTCACCATAGGACAACGATGTGATTTACAAAAGAATAGCAACACTTTTAGACTCTCAAGATGTCAGTATCGTTACAGCTACAGTAGATTGCATCTGCAACAACCTAGAACTCATGCGACCACACTTGGTACACTTTTTAACAACCACAACGAAACGTATAGTAGAACCAGCGTTCGTTACACCATTTTGTGAGTTGTACTTGACAATCATTGAATCAGAAGATATGGACGTCAACGTGTTCATTAATGAAAACATCACCACGAGCGTACAACCAGTGTTACAAGTCATTGCCGCACAACCACTTCCATACGAAAAAGAAACAGAAGCACACTCTTCGGCTTTCATCATATTAACTATATTAGCCGAGATAACAGTCGGTAATACTGCTTTTGTCAACGCTGTTTCTCTTTTGATCACAAACGGATTGAAAATCTCATCACAATCACTCAAACAGAATAATGACTCAATGAACGCTGTTCTATGCTTTTCTGGAAAACTTACAGAAGGCGCAATACACTTAAATGCTGTCACGGAATCTTTTTTTAACATGTATAACAACGCAGTACAGTACGGCTGGCACGTGTTGAAAGAATCTATTCTAGTAGTCATTGGAAACATTGCTGAAAAGTATACAAATGCAATGGCACTAGAATATCGTCATGTTATGGATATTATTGTACGTAGTACAGCTGATCCAGTTGATATCGTACACAACTCTAGTTGGTTTGCTCTTTTGAGTATTGTTGATCATAGATCAAATATGGGTACAAGATAGCGTTCCAGTGTTTGTCAAACACTTTTTAGCGTTTGTGAAGGACAAGGAAGCAACATCAAACATGTTAGAATCGATAACGCGTCTTGTTGAAGTGTTTGTAGAGAATTATTGGTATTTTGAATCACTACTTGAATATGCAATCAAGCAAGTCAATTTGCTAGTCGCTACTGGACCTAGTACATCTGTAGGACAGATAAGCGCACTTATGACAAAACTCATCGAGTCGTTTCGACTGGCACGACCTTCTCTTTCGCAACAAATGATTGGTTCATTCTTGAGTTTGTTAGAACAATGTGTAGATGAAAAAACAACAGACTCTATGTTGATCATGTGTGTAGTAGCACTATTCAACGAAAATGAGACATCGTTGTTACCGTTTCTACCACCTGTGATCACACAATACACTCGATTGTTGGAAGTAAATTACAATAACAGTAATTACTCGACAATTTGTACGAGCTTATCAGACATCATGCGTATCAAGTCAAGTAACGTTGCAATCTATGCAGTGTTTGATATTCTTTATGATCACATTAAACGTGGTCTAGATGACGAGTGTTTAGCTGCTACGTTCTGCACCATAGCTGATTTGATCATTGTTGCCGATAAAGATTTTGAAGATTTTGATCGAACGGTAGAGGTAATCAAGGAGAAAGTGCAGGAAACGACAAGTAATGATGTACTAGATGGTATCTGTGATTGTATTACTGCTTTAACGTGTAACTCGACGTTACCGTTTGTGAAGGCCATAAGAGAGAAGCATATCGAACTTGTTGTTGAGTTTCTGTATAAAATGTTGGAGTATGCTGAGACAAAAGATTTGGTGCGAAAAGGAATTGCAGTTGTGAACGATTTGGAGCGAGATGCAGAAGAGATTAATGAACTCAAAGTAATTACGGATAAATTGAGAAAAAAGAAGAAAGATCTAACTGATTAAATTTAGTTGGTGATATGTCTGTTGATTTGTGAAGAATATGAAACCGTTGGACTGGTTGGGCAGAAAGGACACTGGTAATTCACTTCTGCACGCTTACCTTTTGATCTTCTTGCAAATAATTTTGTCAAATTGTTTAACAAAATTTTTATGAAACACACTTCTCCTGTTGACCAAGAACGAAATCAAAGAGCTTGATTTCAACTATGTTAGGCTTCAACAATCCAACCTCGATTATCCATGTTTTATTGTTACAACTTGATAATGCAAAAGGCTTGTCGCGTAGATGGTGCACCACTAACACCTGAATGGTGTTCTAATAATCTGTTTCCAGATGTATATGAGGTCGAGCCAGTACTAAACACGTGGATAAATGGTTCACACTCGTCAACAGTTAAAATTGCGCTCAAATATAATTCCAATACGGAGCAACCAACAACATTATACTGGAAGCGTGTGGTACTACAAGATTTACCGACAAAATCCTCGTACAAACTCTACCGTGACGTTTATTCATACAATGCAGAAACCATGTTTTACCAACACTTTTCCACAAACGTTAACAACGCTGGAGTTCGTGTACCAAAGTGTTATTTTAGTCACGCCGAATTTAACAAACAAAATTTGAACCAATCTCGATTTCTATTAGCGCTAGAAGATTTATCTGGGCTTGGATACAAACAACAACACGTCCACTTCACAAAAAATCAAGTAGAAACGTGTATCGTACAATTAGCAAAGCTACATGCGTTGTATTGGAACAAGACCGACGATGTTGCAAAATACTTATGGCCAAGAGGAAGTTACTGGACTCCTGATAAACGACCAGAAAACGAAGTCGATATACTAGACACCAATTGGAAAATTGTTTGCAACAACTTTAAACACGAATCTCTATTTTCACTCGCATCAATTCAAACTCTTGGCCAAAGAATCGCCGAAATCTCCAAGCAAGTACATGACAAAGTAGAATCCATCACACCAAAAACACTTATTCACGGTGATTTCAAAAGCGCAAACATCTTTTTCAAAGAAGAAAATATTTCAATTATTGATTTTCAATGGAGTGGTGTTGGTTCCGGAATAACGGATATCATGTATTTGATCACTAGTACATTTAATTTGGAACTAGGAGAAAATGATTTTCAAATAGAAAAAGAATTTATTTCATTGTATTGCTCTGAACTTGCAAAGAACGGAGTTGAGTATGATGAACAAGTTGCGTTACAGCATTTTAAATGGGCAGTATTGGACATGTCGAGAGTGATACTAGCGTACTTTTTTGCAAACGCTACACCACAGAGTATCGAGAAAGCAAGTGCAGATCCAGGTGAAGTAGCCTACTGCGCTTCTATTCCACACTTTTTGGCTATTATTCGTTATATCGATCAACTATGTACCGATTATAAATCTACTTTTTAATGCTGTCATCTATCCAGTTCAAATAATCGCTACTACCGCTATGAATTTCTAAAAAGATTATTTCTGGAGTTTCATATGGATGATTTGCTTTGACTGTTTCTTGTAACTGATCTTTTGCTGCTTCATTTGTTTTTATAACTAATAAACTTTCGGAATCTTTCTCGATTTTACCTTGCCACCAGTACACCGAAGTGACTTTTGGAAGAATGTTTACGCACGCTGCGGTTTTCGATTCTATTATCTTTTCTGCAATAGATTCTGCTTTTTCAGTTGGTGTAGTGACCAAGCACACGAAACGTTTGGACATGATCTGTTTTGTTATTTGTTTGAGCATTGTACTCAGTTGATCAGCAAGTTGTAAGAAAATGTTGACAATACGGTCATGTTTGCGCTCTCGTTATCTTTTATCACGTTCGTATCACTGCGCGATTCGATTACGCGATGAGAAACCACACCAAGAAAACGAATTCAAAGATACAGTGAAAGAAATGCTCAAAACGAAACTATTAGAACTTTCACTACAAATGGCGGCTTCCCACAAGTTTAATTTTGGTACTTTTGCGTCACAGGCAAACGATGTCGCAAATCATCCGCTAACAAACTTTCATTTAAAAGTGTACAAGTCACAATTCGATAAAGATTTTAATGAAAACGAGTTCTTGGAGGGTTGCAAGGAAGCGTACAGTGTTGTACGACCCATTTTAATCAGTGGACAAATATCTGAAATAGAACACATGATCGCACCTGCTAGCTTTGCGCATATGCAAAAATGGTACGAGTTTGCGCAACAGCAAGGCTTTACACTCATTGGTGATTTAAATCAAGTAACAGACGCTCAAATATACAACATCAAAGTCAAGGGAGATCCATTTGGTAAGAGTGAAACACAGATCGCAGTACGAGTATGTTTGTTTGAATTCTATTCTCACATCTTATTAGTTCAAAACTTCAGAAACAACATCATTAACACCAATCGAAGTCATAGAAGACGCAAAAAAGAAAATACAAAACGAAAATACTGAACGAATAAGTATTTGGACATTTTTCCGAGAGTCAAAAGACGATCCATGGCGTATTAACAGTTTTTTAATATAAACGTTTTGCATCTAGTCGCATAACAAGTTCTTGTACATGCCATACTTCTCT
>JAESGV010000324.1_pt1 | contig 21538 bp, 16 predicted proteins | sample 9269781 | NCBI WGS metagenome assembly JAESGV01 (sample SAMN15741586, study PRJNA653496) | algae metagenome | isolation source: Tildeniella torsiva UHER 1998/13D and co-occurring heterotrophs from... | place: Slovakia: Slovak Paradise National Park, Hrabusice, Kosice Region | collected 2000-01-01
CTCAAAACAAAGAGTTGGTCAGCAAATCATTCCCCAATTTGGTCAACTTGTCATTCCGTTTCATGTTGGGACCTTTCCCAATTGAAATTACAATTTCTGCTACTGCATCGTTTGGCGTAAAAGCACAATACTCTGTTTGTATAAGCAAACTAGAAGCAAGTGCAGGTATAGTACCGTACCTCACGTTTGGTGTATCTGCCCAAGGTTCATTGTCTATTATCATTGCAAAGGGAGGTATCAAGATCAAAGCGTCTTTCTCGTATCAACTCATGCCTACGTTGAGTACAAAGAGTTGTAGATTATGTGCTACACTAGGACATGAAATTAAACCAATTACTATTGCTGTTGCTGGTGTATTGGAAGTTGGAATTGGACCAATTGGAAAGAAATTTGAAAAAGATATTTTCAAGTGGTCGGCAGCTCCGATTAGAGGAAATTTATTCGAGAAATGTATTACATTAGCAAAAGGTAGTGGAAGTAGCTCTGCATCTGAAACAGCAGCAGGACCAGGTGGTATGAAATCGCTACCAAGTTCTGGATCAAGCGCTGCACTACCACGTAGTGGAGGAGGTATGACTGGAACAAGATTGGGTGGTGCAAGTGCACCAGCATCACCTCGTTCGTTACCGAGAGTGAGTGGAAGAAGCCTCAGAAGATTTTAATGTACATACATAAATATGTTTTAGTTTCAAATTTGTACATTAGAGTTCATCAACCAACTCGTATCGTTGTGGTGTGTTAGGAATAGCATTCTTGTATCTGTTTATCGCCACTACAGTCATAAACACAATGAATGCGAGAACAACGAGTCCAACAAGTACACCCAAAACGATAGCAGCAATATTTCCTGGGTTGTCGATAGGTGGTTGTGTAGGAACTTGTGGTTCTTCTATTTCTAGTTCGTACAGTTGGAATAGATTATTTTCAGTCTTGATAATAGTAATTGTTCCATCGCTATTAAAATAGTAAGGTGGTTTCGTGAAAGTACAATCTTGATCATAACACAAACTTGTCACCATGCCCACCATTTCAGTTTTCATGTTGAACTTGAACAGGTTGATACTAACTGTTTCTACTCCTTTCTTTTCTGCACCAACAAAGATGATACAGTCCGAATGTTCATGATACGAAAGAAACTCGTACACAACTTTACTCTCGTCATAGATTTTATCCATTTTCAAATTTCCGTACAGAATGAGCGCTTCTCTTGTTTCACTAGCATAGTACAACAACTTGTTACTCTCTTTAGCAATATACGCAATTCCATTGTCAAGTGGAAGATTTGTTAGTGCTTCTGTGTAGAACGATGCACTGGTACAAGCTGTGATGACTCCCTTACAGAATAAAGTGTTTGCTGTGGTAGAAATCACGAACATGTTAGGGTTTTCGAGTGATGGAGTTTCCAATATACTGAATATCATCTCTTCTATGATCGTTGTCGTTCTTTGCCTAGTGAGTACGTTGTACTGAGTAACGTTGGGTCCATTTTGATAGATGATTGAGTTGTTCAGAGAAAACATACTACCATCTGTTTTTCTGAACTCGTCAAGTGTGATACAATCGTTGGTGATAGGATCAAATTCAACGATTGTTGTATTGATGTTGTTCATAGAGATGTAGTATTTTTTTGAAGCTGTACTAGCGAAAGTATGTGATTGTAGTGTCGACGGGAAGGGTAGTTCGTACATAGTCTTGCTTTGAAGGCCAATGCACACTGATGCATAACTCAGAGTTGCGAATTTGTCCCAAAGCGTAATCATTATGTAGTCCTTGTTGTCTACTGACAGGTGGTGAGCCGCGAGTATCGTGTATCCAATGTATTTGCTTATATCTACTGTCTCTATAGTTTTTATACCATCTGTCCAATAGACTGGGGCTGTGGTGTTTGCAAACTCTCCGAACAGTGCAATGCGGTTGTTTGTCGTCTCTAGTATTTTTATGGTGTACGGTAGTAGTGCAGGAGGAATATTTGTTGTTGCATTCGATAGATTTATAAGAGTATTCGAAGTTGTTTTGTACCACACGTTGCTGCTTGCGAACAATACATTGTCTGGCTGTGATATCGGACTAGAGGATATTTTTGTTAAAATGTCACACGTTGCACATGTTAACAGTGCAAACAGAAGCAGAATTTGTGGCATGTGACAAGTTGGCTGCAAGTTACAATTTACTTAATCAATGAACCACAGATTCGTATGGTTCACTACTGGGTGTTTTTCTAATAAACCACCGAATTGCAACCACAAATCCTATTAATAGTGTCACAAAGAAGAGTGATCCAAGCAAAACTATTGTTGGTACGTGGCTCACCCTCTTTGGTTCCAGCGTTGGTGTATCGCTGAACTCTATCTTGTACAAATGTTTCTCTTCATCACCTTTTACCACATAGATCGTACCATTTCTGTGATACAAAACTGATCCAATTGGCCCACAATCATTCGTACATAGATTCGTGATCTCATTTACTGCTTTAGTTTTCAAATCAAATTTAAAAAGCTTATAATTGGTTTGTTCTCGGAAGGATTCATATCCAGTAAACCATACCGAGTCAGATTTTTCATGATAGTTTAGGTTTGTATATATCACAAATGATTTTGTGTTTGTTGGTTGCATAGGTAGACTATTGTATAGTAACCCACCTTGGAGTGAGTCAAACGAGTAATATAGTATCTTATTCCTGTAATGATGATGTATATATACGTACTTGTTCTCATTAGGTATAAATGCTACTGAACCATAGGTAACACTAAGTGGAATTTGCTTGCACGATGCTAACTCTCCATTACAAATGTATGAATAGTCATCACCTGTTGATATGATATACTGCTGTGGGTGAGATTTGGTAGGTATCTCAAATGCCATTGCCATAATAATGCCTGTTGCATTGTAGGTGAAATCATTTGTGGTAGTGTTGTAACACTTTATACCGTAATCTTTCATCGGTTTAACGTATGGATACAAGATGGAATCATATGCCTGGTGAAAGTATCGCACAGTGTCACTAGGATACGAGTCTAGAATGACCTTTTCGTTATGGTATGGGTCGTATCGAATGAACTCGTTTATGATAGTTTCGGCTTTGTATCGATGTAGCAAGTAGAACGATCCAGTGGCGTTGTGAACAATAACAGGTACCAATTCATGCATTTCTGTTGTCACTGTGGTGATAGCACCTGTTTCTAAACAAACACAGCTGCTCTCATAAAATTTGCGAGGGGCACCGTAGGAAAATACTGATAGAATATAGTTGCGGCTGTTCGAAACCACGTGATAGACTCTTTCTCGGGTGTGCGTGGAGTAGTTTGAATAAAAGTCGTATTCGCGAGTAGTATCGCCATCTGTCCAATAGAATGGTATTGAGGCTGGTGTGGAGGGTGCATAAATAATTGTGCTTGCGTTGTTCGTTTCTTGGAAGTAGGAATCGTAGTTTATCAGCTTCTGAGGTACAGGTACTGATTTTGATGTTGTTTCAGAGAGCCGAACGATTTCGTTTGTCGCTGTTCTATACCAATAGTGCGAGAATGTGAACGACGCTGACAACTGTTGATGTATTGGCTTTTCTGATATCCTTGTCAATGTGTAACACATCGCAAACGGCAGTAGAACGAAGAGTACAAGTTGTGGCATTTGTGCTAGGTTGACAAATATTACAAATAATCTTTATGAAGCTACAAACTACCAAGATCTAATGAGGAACCAATTCATATGGCTGTGCACTTGGTTTCATGTTCTTGTTTTTTTTCATAATAAAAAGCCCGATTATTATAGCAAAAGAAACAACAACAGCTCCTCCAACAATGATGACACCAATTCTTACGCTGTTTTTCGGAATCCTGGGTATAATACTTGCTGATCCTACTTCTAATTTGAAAACATGAAAACTTCTACCTATTTCCTTTGTAAATCTTATCCCATTCTGTACATCTAGTTGCAGATTAATGTTATCGCCTGTCCTATTAAAGAGAGTTGTAACAAATGCAAAGCTTGTAGATGCGACATCATACCTGTACAACTGCATTACACTTTTATGATCACCAACTTTTGTAATGAACAAAACTTGGTGTGACACGCTATCATAGTGAAAACTAAAGATTGTGTGACTCTTTTCTGCAAGGAGATTAAAGTACAGTGTTCCTAGTTGATCTTTAGCAACGTTGTAGTACATGATGCGATCGATGAATGGTAACTGAGTAAAGACGATTGTATCTTCTGTGGGTATGTATGCTAACGCGGTAGAATGTGTGCCGATTTGTACTTTCCTACACGTTGCAATATCAATGCATATTAGTGAAAGACGAATGTCATCTGTAGAGATGATATATTGGTTTTTATGTGTTTCTGATCCAATTGGTGCAATACTTCGTACAGTAGCGTTGATTACGAGATCAGTGACTCTACTTGTAGCGATATCGAATATTCTCACCTTCTTGGTATCACCACGCTGATACATTATTGTATTGTGTATACTATACAACGCATCAGGATGCGTTTCGCTCCAATCATCAAGTATTTCAAGGATGTTGTTGTGTGGAGAGTAGCGAAGTAGAGACCCCTTTCCGTTGTTGATGACTATCATGTAGAGGACGTTACCGTAGTTCTCGATAGACGGAAGTCGGTCTAGGTGTTCAGTGACATTTCGTGTAACACCTGTTTCCAAGCATGTACACACAACATCGTATCGTAGTAGTGGTACTCGTTGCAGAACAGTGAGTGCAAAGCTTTGGTTGTTAGAAGCGATGTGGTACATAGAGGTGAAACTGGTTTTGTTGTACACTGCCGGTATAGATAGTTGTTTGATAATTTGCACGCCATCTGTCCAATAAAATGGAGTCGATGCGGGTGCATCTTGTGCGAACATGACCACTCGCGAGTTTGTGGTTTCTAGGAACGAAGTTTCGTATGGCAATAGCATTGGTGGTGTTTTTGATGTTTGTGTTGTTGATTTGTGGAATCGAACAGTTTCGTTAGATGTGGACCGATACCACACATCTGTTGTAGTAAAAATAACTCTGTTTGGATGTAGTACTTGATGCTTCGATAGTTGTGTCAGTGTGTCACCTGCAACATATGTCAACGCTATCAGCAGTAGGACAATTTGTGGCATTTCCAAGTTGTCTAGCGTTACAACGAGAAGCTCGAGAATTATGAAACCAAATTTCCAGACATTTAATGTTCTACCAACTCGTATGGTTGTGGTGCTTGTCCACGCAGTGCTAGATTCTTCTGGCATCTATACAAGCAAATAAATAAAATAACAAATAGAACTGCAATTGCTGCTGGTACAGTGCTTACTAACGCCACCAATCCACGTATGTCGTGTTTCCTAATAACGAATGGATCACTAGTAGTCACATCTTCAATAAGCAGCTCATATAACCAATATTCCCCTTCTTCCTTGATTACTACAAGTGATCCAACTGATGTAAACATAAAATCATCTACGCCTGTTCCTTGTGCGCTTATCCTAATAATGTCAAGCACCAGACCAGTCTTCAAGTTCAATCGATGCAACGTTATTACATTAGAATCCTTGGAGAGCAGTTCAACACTATAAAAGAGCACGTTCTGAGAATCTTCATCATACACTAGTCCCATCAAGAACATTTTACTGTCAGGTTTGAACCAATCAGATTTTCTGAAAATAGTTTCTGCCTGGTGAGTATGTAGATCATACGACAGTATTGACGTGTAGAAACTCGAAGGCATAAAAATAAACTTGTTTCGTATTGGATCAAACGTCCAGTACGTTGGTAGTGTTTCCAATTTGAACTCAGTGCATGATGATATTTCTCCGTGGCACAAATAGGATCGACCATTCATCATAATTATATATTGTTGAATGTAGTAGGATGTGGGTACCTCTATTATCACAAAAGATTGTGGCATTAGATTGAACGTATGTGAGCTTGTTGTGTTGGTGATAATGTGGTATTGGTTGGCAGAGTTTTGAGAATACCAGTATATTATACTGTTATAAGCGTATTGAGGTGCAATGGCAAACGTGTTTGACCACTGATCAATCATGACTATAGTATTCGTGTGAGGATCGTAGCGGAGTAAATCTGAAATTCCATTTACCAATGTTGATACGAAGAAAACACCAGAGTTATGCGCAATGACCGTTTTAACATCCACTCCGACTGTGTTAACGGTACCTGTTTCCAAACACGTGCACATGGCAAAGTACGAACCAGTACTTGTCGATAACAGCGATAGCACGTATGAGAACTTGTTAGATGTAGTGTGGTACAGATTGATAATTGTTGTGTTATTGTTTGTCAAACTAAGTGGATATACTTGGGTAGTTGTCTTGTTTACGCGGCAGAAAGTACTGGATGATTCTGAGAAAATCAAGACTGCGTCGTTTGGTGCCTCTACGAACTTCAGCGTGCTCGCCGAAAACTGCTCTGGAATATTTATAGTTGTTGGACCTGCTCGTGTGAGGTGTACAATTTGATTTGGGTTAGTTTGAAACCAAAGTACTCTGTTTGTAATTAGTAACGCGTTTGTATCTAATATAGGTAGATTGGATAATTTGACCAGTTTGTCACACGTAACAAATAATAGTAGCGACAGTAGAAGAACGATTTGTGGCATTATACATAGTTGACTAAATACAATTTTATAACGCTTTCATATCTTTTTGCTGATATTGTTGTACTTGGGTCCATGGTAAACCTTTTTTCATGTTGTGACAAGCTCGTATTGTCTCTCGGGTTGGCGCTTACGATATAAATAAACACCGATGAATATAACAATCAACACAACAACAGCAGTTCCAAATAGTGTACCAAAGATAATAGCAACACTTTTTACACGATTACTTGCACTATAGGTAGCTAATGTGGTCTCTCTTGCATCATGTTTTACCACAACTTCATACAAGTGAAACTCACCGTTTGTCAACTGCAATACAGTCACAGTATCATTACTAGTGTGCACCAGCAACTGATTTGGGCAAGTACCAGAACATAAACTCGTTAATTCCACCACTTTTTCTGTATTTAAATCCATTTTAAACAGGTTTACGCGTATGGTGTCGCTTCCATAAAGTTCTACACCAGTAAAGAACAGTGTATTCGATATATTCTGGTAAGCAAAATTCATAAACATAATGATAGAGTTTTTTCGCGTATTTTCCATTCTTAGTTTGGCTACTGTTCGGCGTTGCATATCATCCAACGAGAACGATATCAGTGACCTAAAAAGACCTAATGGCTTGTAGATGAAACGATTCTCATGTGGAATATACGCTGAAAAGTATTGTATAGGAGAGAATGGTATAATGGTACAACTTTCATCTGTTGTGCACAGTGCAGAAGTATCAGCGATACTAGGCAACAAGTATCGATCAGGCTCATCCTTGGTTGGCACGCCAATAGCTTGGGACATTGTAATGTTTGTGGAAACAACTTTTGTCACGTTAGATTCTACATAGTATCGCTTAACTATATTAGTGTATGCATAAAAGTATGAGCCGTGTAGTGAATGACCTCTTCTCGTATTATCAGCGAATGAATCTATAGTTTCTAGCACGTTTTTATAAGGATTGTACCGTAGTATTTCTACGCCTTTTGCGGTCAAGTCTCCAATGATGAATAGATCCTTGTGCGTGACAATGTCAGGGCTGTATAGTGAATTAGTTCTCACAAGTATAGAAGTACCAGTTTCCAGGCACGTACATACAATTGAGCACAGTTTACTTCCTTGTGAGTCATCATTTCCAAGTATTGTCATAATGAAATTAAGTCCATTTGAGAAAACATGCTCCATGTCAACTATTTTGTCCTTGGTATAGCTGCTATAAGTTGTATACTCTGTGAGAGTTGTACCATCTGTACGGTAAAAAGGTAACGATGCAGGGGCGTTGAATGCGTACAGTATTACAGTGTCTCCTGCTGCAACAAACTTAGTATCGTATTTTAGTATCGTGCTCGGTATTTTTACGGTCTCTTTTGCTGTGTGTGGAATGCGAATTACATCACCAGATGCAGAGCGGTAGTATACGAACGAATTTGTTTCGAGTATGAACAGTGGCTGAGAAATAGGGTACGTCGTTAATTTTAGGAACGTATCGCAACATATGAACGTTAGTACCGCCAGAAGAGGCACAATTTGTGGCATACGTTCAGTTTACTGGCATTACAATTTTTATGAAACTTTTTGTACTATTCTCCTTTCTGATTCAATAAATTAAAAGCATGTTCATCTATTTCTTCTCTTTCCATTTCCAACAACTTTGCGAATTGCGCATACGTCTTCTCTATCTTTTCATTTGCGCTTGGATCATTCTTTCTCTTGAGATAGTGTGCGTATCTAGTGATAACATTCAAAATCAGTCGTTTTCTTTCTTTTCCCTCTATGTTCTTTTCCAAATCCAAAATCAAATTCTCATACTTTTGCGAAACTTGCTCTAATGTTTCTGATTGTTCTGCAATTCTAGTTTCTCCAAACTTTAAACCCAAATCATTTTCGTCAATCTTTTTCGCACGTTCTAAAAATGGACTTGCTTTTGATGTCTTTTTGGTGTCCATCAAAAAGTGTGCATAATCACGTAACAATGGTAACGACACTTCTGCAGTATCTGGAGCCCCATTAGCAGTCGCATGATCATGAATCTGTAACGCCAATAAGAAAAACTTTTCTGAAGAGTCAATAGCCTTAATACCGCGTAATGTAAAATCCAAATGTGCATACAAGTGTGGAATGTCAGCATTCTGATCACTAGTCAAATCTAACGATCTTTTGAGTAAATCTCTTGCTTCTGTCCAACGACCTTGTTTTGTTAATAGTAATCCTAAACTATTAGCTGCACGATATTCTTCTGGATCTATTTTCAATGCTTGGCGTAACAACTTTTCTGCTGCTTCGACTTCTTTTCGAACTGTTGCGACGTGTGCTTTCATGAGTAACGCATCTACACTTCGATTTTTCGATAACGATAATGCACTTGTTGCGAATTGTTCTACTTTTTCCAAGTTTGATTGTTCCAAGTGGAATCGCGCTATTCCCAAGTGAGTATCCAAATCGTTTGGATAGTGTTTCAAAATGATATCCAAATAGTGTTGTTGTTTCTCGACATTTTTCATGTTTCTTGAGAGTTGGTACAGTTTTAGCAGTACTTGAATAACAGTTGGGTCATACTTCATCGCGTTCACGAACGCTTTTTCTGCTTCCTCCAAATTGTTCAGACGCTCATTTGCCATCCCCAAACAAATACTAGCAAAGTGTTCCGAGTATGTTAAATCTTTGATATCTTCTTGACTGAGATCGGAACGTGTGAGTGCATTCGTGATGCGATTGAGTGCTTTTTGCAGAGTTTCTTTTGCTAATTCTTTTTGGTCGGGATGTTGAGAAAGCGTACACGCATAGTTTGCATATAAGTAGGTGTTTGTTACTTGCTCATCTGCAGTATCTGCTATCGTGTTATTATCGTCGTAATAGTTGTGGAACCAGTTCCGTAGTGTATCATGCGCACGTGAAGTAGATGCACCGTACTTTTTAACTTGATTTCTCACATTTTTGAAAAACTCGGCTCTAGTTACAGATGCAGCATCAGTTGTGTAATATCGTACACTCCTCACGTTGAAATATCGTAGCGTTGTACGAGTAGTCTGTCGCGAAAACAATCCAAGCATGTTTTTACAACACTTTATTGTTATTGCTGTTTATGGTCCTGTCTCCTTGTAGGACAAATACATGAGCCATGGCTCGACACGCATCGTACCACTATAAGTTGCAGTACTCTTGAAAATGTCTTGGAATCGGCCTCCTCTCACAAATACTGCACTCATCTATGGACCATTTCGTATGACTGATCCTCACTGGTTCTTCGTTTTAGCCATCGGATCAAAACGAACACCACTATTAATACGCTTGTAAGTATACCAAATACACCACCCAGAAAAACAATCCAAATCTTGATCTTATTTCCATTTCTCATTTTAGGATCACTCACTTCACCTAGCGTCAATTCAAATAGGTGATACTGGCTGTCCACAACTTTGATCACAGTTATTGTTTCATTTTTAACAAAAAGAGAGTACTCAGAAAGTATACACTTTTCTTGACACAATCTTGTCACCAGTGTTATTATTCGAGTTTTCAAATCCAAACGAAATAGATCAATACTACTGCTAAACATTGAAAAATCAACACCCACAAACAGAATGCTGTTGGATGGTTCGTGGTACTGCAACTTCATAAACGCTACTTGATACCCTTTTTCGCTTTGAACACGTAGGTTTGTACACAATGTTTGCTTGTGACCAGTTGTTAAAGATACAGAAAGCATCTTGGTCATGAAATCGTTTGGTATGTACACCAACAAATCTTTGTTTTGTAAGTATACATTATGTGTCGTCCACGATCCGTAATCTACACTTGTACAGTGCTTGAGAGATCCTTCGCATATTAGCGATAGGGTCGAGAGGGATCCTAACATATATCGTTCTGAGTGTTCTGTTGATGCCAGCATCTTGAGCGATGACATTGTAGCGTTAACCTCTAACATCTCTGTAACGTTGGTGATCACATCGTATCTCTTTACCGTTTTATAAGCGTATTGATAAATTAGAGACCGTGATGTTGCAAGTGGTGACCTCGGACTTTCGTTTAACCAAGTGTCTATGTTTGTGATGATTTTTGTACTGGGATCGAATGTGAAAACAATGCCTTGATCGAGTGTTGTGTACATCATTGACACTACACCGTTAAAGTGCACATTCACCGTTGGGTACACTGACACACCACTGACTACATGATATGACTCTCCTGTGTCAAGGCATGAACTAATGAGCGCATACTCTGTGTATGCTTTGTCCTCAAAACTTGTCAGTAACGATAGTACATAGTTGGCGTTGTTCGACTCTATAAACTTCATATCGTATATTCGGAACATTGAGTAGTTCTTATAAAAATTGAATTCTTTGATTTCTATATCGTTTAACCAATAAATTGGCAGACTAGCGGGTGAATTGAGACCATATATAATTACAGTGTCGTTTGCAATCTCTATAAATCGAGTACTATATTTGTGCAGAGGTTCTGGTATTTCTGCCATCTCTGAAATTCCATGTGTGCGTCGACGCACAAAATTGTTTCCGTGAGTACGATAATAAACTGAGGACGCAGTGTGTATTAGCATATCTACTTGTTCTATGGGTTGTGAAGAAAGCTTCACTAGCGTATCGCATACCACAAACGTCAATAAAGCGAGAACAGGTGCAATTTGTGGCATAGCTCAGTTGACAAGAATTTACAAGAAAAATTTTATGACACACATTTGTAGCTCCGAAATAACTTGTAAGTTTATTTCACCAATTCATACTTTACTCGCTTTGGAAGAGCATTTCTATACCGTTGTATCGCTATGATTCCCATGAACGTAACAAACGCAACTATCACTACACCAAACAATGAGCCTACAACGATTGTAGCAACATACGTAGGATTCTCGTCTGGCTCTCTCGTAGGTACTTCTGGATCTTCTAGCTTTAGTTCAAACGCATGAAATGTCTCATTCACCTGCTTGATAACAAACACAGTACCATCGATCCCAATATTTAAATATTTATCTGTAGCGTCACAGCTTCCACTATCACTGTAGCACAGATTTGTGATCACTGTAACAAGCTCCGTTTGAACATCAAATTTGAACAAGTTTACGTTATATGTACCGTGAACATCAAATTCATGGCCGATAAACAGTATGTTATTAGACTTGATGTGGTACTGCAATGCCATAAACACGATACTTGTTTCCGTTTTTGTTCGATCCATTCTTACGTTTCCATATAAAATGTCGTTTCGTTTGGTATCGACTTGAAACGATAATAATTTGTTATTTGACGTTCTAGATGGTATGTATGCAATTTTATCTTCCTCTGGAAGATATGTCAACTGTTGATAGTACGTATAGAACGGATGGAACACACAAGTGTCCATCGCTCCTTGACAGGTCCACGTGTAATCTAGATCACTGATGATGTACTGACTTGGATGTGATATTGAGCGTGCCATAGATATACTTATCAGTGACGTTCCATTTGTAACCAAATCAGTACTTGTGTTTGATGTGATAGCATATCGTCTAAAGTTTGTTTCACTTGGTTGATAAAATAGTGCTCCATATGCGTATCGAAGTTTTGGATGTGGAGTGCCTAGACTAACTTCGTAACTATCCAGTGTTATAAACGTGTTTGTGAGTGGATCGTAGCTCTCAAAGTACACAGTTGAATTTACTCGTTGGTAATCTCTATTTGAGATGATGTAAAACTTTGAATCGTGAGCGTAAATGCTCGGTTCTTCTCTGCTTCGTGCAATGGTAACAGAAACATTGGTTTCTAAACAGGTGCACAATAGTGAGTACACTGTTTTATTTTTTTCCTTGAGCAGAGTAATGACATAGTTTGTCGAGTTTGCAGATACGTGATAGATATCCTCTAGCGTATCAGTTGTACGGTTCTGCAAAACATAGAAAGGTTTGATAAGTTGTGCACCGTATACCCAATAGAAGGGTACAGTCGCACTTTCGAATTGCGCGTAAATAATAACGCGCGAATTTTCTGTATCTATAAACTGAGTTTTGTACGGTAGTAGTGGTGTTGGTGTAGGTATGGCGTGCATCGACGCTTTTGAAAGTCGTATTGTATCATTAGTAGTGGAACGATACCACATAGCGTAATCTGTATAGCACATGTTTTGCAGGTCTAGAATCGGTTGTGTAGAAATACGTGTGAGTGTATCGCAGGCAACACATGCCACTAGAGCCAGAAGAAGATGGCTGACGTGTGGCATTTTTTTTTCCCGCTTACAATTTAAAAGTATTAATTTGTATTAGCCCAGTTGTTGCTTGCCTATCACAAACTCCTGATCACTGGCACATTATTTGGAACTCTTATAATGTCATGTTGCAAATCAGTACTCCAGCATGTCCAGAGTTGTATCACTGGTCATTATTCCACAGCTTCCAAAAGCAGTAGCTTTTTACTTTCGTGTTCTGTAACCTACATAACACGTTCATAAGGCTGTGATGCATATGCTTGTGCTTTTCTGTATCGTCTTATCGCAACTACCACCATGAACACAACGAAAAAAGTAATCAAAAGTCCAAACACCACTCCAACAACAATACCTGCCACGTTTGGGCCTGGATGCTCTTCTGGCTCCCGTGTAGGTACAACAGGTGTTTCCAATTTTAAAATGTAGAATGCACTTGTCCCATTGGCAACAATTGGAAACACTACACTGTCATCATTCCGCAACACATAATCAATATCTATTGGGCAAGCACCTTCAACACTAGTACATAAGTTTGTAACAAGAGAAAGCATTTCTGTTTTCATATCAAACTTGAACAAGCTAAGACCATAGGTAAACTGTGGTAATATAGTCTCTAAACCAATAAATAGAACGTTGTTAGATTTCTGGTGATACTTGAAATTATTGAACGATACAGCAGAGTCATTTCGTACTTGATGCATGCGTAGATTACTATACAACAAATCGGATTGTCTTGTGTCGATTTGATACGACTGCAGCTTGTAGGGATACAAACGAGGAACATACACAATCTTGTTAGCATCAGGAATAAATGTAAAGATTAACGTAGCTATAGAGTGTTTGTCACACTTGTTGATATCTCCTTGACAGATTAACGCATCATCTAGTCCGAGTATCATGTATTGTTGTGGACTCTTGGGAGATGGTATCAAATCCACACTCTGTAAATAAGAGTCATTTGAGAACGTTGTGATGTTGGTAGGAATGTCGTACTGTCTTATAGTTGACTGGTGTTCATAGAGTAACTTGTCATAGGCCAAATATAGTTTGATAGGGATAACCTCATCCCATTCATCGATAACCTCAATCTTTTTCAGAGCGGGATCGTACCAGACGATGGTATGGAGACCAATTTGCACAAGACTTAGATAATAACCTCCATTGTACGGGATTACTTTTGGTATTCGTGTGCTGGAAACTGACAACGCGACAGTGGTGTTGGTTTGTAGCTGTGTACAAAAGAGCTTGTAGTCAAAATTCTGTTGAAAGACTGACAATACATAATCAGTATTATTTGAAGTCACTGGCAGTATTAGTTGCGTGTTGTAGCCTGTACTGTTTGTTGCAGGATAGAATACTTGGAGAAATTTTCTGCCGTCAGTCCAGTAAAATGGCGTGTCTGCTGGGCTAAGATAGGCGTACGTTATTACTCTGTTGCTTGTTGTCTGACGAAATATAGTATCAAAATGTAAAAAGGAGTACGGTATTGGTATTTGGTAAGGCGATGTGAGTCTGATTAGGTGGTTTGAAGTCGAGCGATACCACACGTCTAAATCTCTGGCGTATAGGATTGGTAGAAACTGAAGAATTGGTGGAGATATGATTTTTGTTAGCGTATCACACGATATGAACGGTAGTAATAGTAATAAAAGTAGTGTTTGTGGCATGATAGGTTGTATTTCTTGTAAAATAAAATGGAAGACAGGCAAAGCGAAGTAGAACGTGACGAGACACAAATAATTCTAGATGATGCGCACAAACGAATTATGGATACAATGCGAATATCTGAAGAGCTAAGTATGGCACTAATGTTGCACGAATCCAGCGGTAGACTACATTTTCTACCGACATCAGACTTATTAGAACCCATTGGTGGATATGGGCCTTCAATATCTCTTTGTTGTTACAGAACGAGAAAAGAACTACAAAATTTTCTACTGTGCGAGAAACGATCGAATAGGATGGAATAAATTTAATAGTGTGTCAACATTTCGGGTGTAATCGCATGAGGTTTTCGAAGCTTCGTTCCTGATTTCTTTTGTCTCATCTCTACTTTCTTTTGCTTTCTTAGCTTTCTCTTCAAGTTTTGGAGGTATTTGTACTCTGTAAGTTGTTTATCTTCCAGAGAAACAAGTTCCCAACCTTCTTGCGCATTTATGATTTCGAAGTGGCGAACAATGAAAGCAATGCACACTCGTTTTAGAGCAGCGTCATCATATAGTTGAGCAATTTGCAGCACTGCTACTGCAGTATCTACAGACAAATGCCGAGCGACCATACTCCTCGAGCATGCAGTCAATTCTGGGAACCCAAACAACAAACTAGCAATGAACACTTCTATGCAATTCTCTGGTGTTGTAACCACTTGCGAAGTGTACATAAACCGTAGTACTGACAGCATACCCTCAAGTGACAATTCTGAAAACTTGATTTTGCCTGACAAACTCTCCTCCATACCACTCTTGAAAGCATCATCAATGTACTGCGATCTACATAGCATAATCTTATGACCAGGCATAGTATTTAGTAACTGGCCATCTACTGGTGATATCAACTGAATTTGACTATCAGCAAAGAGTAAATCTGGATTAACAATAATACGACTAAAGTCTTCTTCCTCTGGTAGATCTTCGTCTTGCATGTCCATGATAGAACCTTCACAACAGTCGTATAGTGTTTGTAAATCAGATTCTAATCGATTCATAATTGTTTTGGTAGTGAATAGATTCAACTTTGGACTTGAACAGAGTTGTTTAAGTACTTTGTGGTGTTCAGCGTCTAGTTCTTGACTTAGTTCGAGTAATTCTTGTACTTTTGCCAAATCAGTAATTTTTGGAAGTGATCCACAATATAAAAAGTGAACAAACGCTCGCACTATGTTTGTGTGATATTTGTCAAAGTTGATGTATGGTAGTTGCACGTTTCCATCTTCTAGTGCATTATTCAGTGTATCAACAGTGAAATACTCGCAACGAGCAGCGAGAATGGATTTGTGAGCGAGTACGTACTCGTGGTGAGTTGTATCTTCCTCGGAAGAAGTACGAAGTGCTATATCACATGCTAAACTACTAGTAAAGCGTGATGCCATGTAATCTCCGAGTTTGTATGTTGTACCAATGTCAGTTATACCTTCTAATACTGACATGTGGTTGTTTGGAAGTTCTTCTACTCCTGAAACACCTCCAATGACGATCAAAGAGTCACTACCTGTAACCATAGCATGTTTCATGATAGGTGCTTGCTCGGTACTATTTGATCTCAAAACCACTAACTGCCATTCATTCTTCAAAGTGTCGTATCGATACAATGTGTTTTGCACTTGTTGCTCCGCGTTGATTCCACCGAATACAGTCAAATACCGTTGAGCAGCATCAGAAACCATAGTATGACTAAACACTGCAGGAGGTACACCTGTATCGAGTTGGATTTGATCCCACATTTGACTCTTGATGTCATACCGATACAAATCGTTCAATACGTAACCTGAAGAGTTGACTCCACCGAAAACATAAAAATTTTGGTTGATAACTGCAGCTGCATGGTCACACCTTGGACTTGGACCATACTTTGTTGGCAAAGTTGTTGCGTCTGTACTTACAGATGATCTAAACGCTGTAATAGTGTACTTTTGAAACGTGTTCGTGCATGTAGCTTCTCTCGTTCCTCCAAATACAAAGTATCCATTTGTTACAGCAGTAAACGAGTAGCGAGTAGCTTGATCCCAGGTTGGAGCGATAAAACTTCTCCACGAGCGTGGATACCGCTTCACGAGAGTCAATTTAGAATTCTTTTTCGTATCTTCTTCATCACTATCTTCATTGGTTGTTACATGTTGGGTCGTTTGAACATAGACTTCTTCATCGCCCATGAGCGCGTTTTGATAAATGTAGAATCGTTGTCCTGCGAAAATATACAAATGTTTACCGACGATTGCTAACATGTGATGTCCGTGTAGTGCAGGTGATTCAGATTCGTCTACGAGTTCGTTTTGCCATGTTTGTGCATCAACGTCGTATGAGAACAAGTCTCTGCATGGAACACCTTTTCCGCCTATTACGCCACCGTGTATGTATACTCTTCCATTAAATCCATCTGTTACTGCTGCTCCTATTCTGTCTAGTCTGTAGTTTTCGTTTTCTTCTTGTCGCCAGTTCATTCTGAAACATTCTGTAGTTCGTAGCGAAAACGATACAGCAGTGGCAAGTTTTTGTTCCGATTGCGCAATTGTTTGTGGTACAGATGAACTCTTCTCGAGTAAATAAACTTCTTGTTGTTCTGGTAAAGTTTTCAACGCGAATTTGTTTGGGTTCTCTGATTTTGGTCTGTATACCTTCTTTTGTTTGAAACTCTTTGGCTTTTTTAGTGTCAATGTTTTTGGTTTGTAGGTGTAGAACACCGTGGTCTCTTCAGCATGTTCACCGTCTGAACTGATACAGTAATCTTCCTCATCTGAATAATCTTGTACTAGATAATCCAAGTAAGCAGACATGTTCTTGTTGTTTTCAAAATGCGTTCCCACATTACAATCTAAGAGTCAACTCTGGCGAATAAGTGTCAACTGTCGCACTGCAAAAAGGTCATGTCTATGGAAGCAACATCGTCTGATGTACACGAGGTTCGTCTTACGTTCGGTGTCTGACCTAGTCAGATTTTCAAACAATTTGACATTAATGGAGACAATTCGTTATCACTGAAAGAGTTTAGGGACTTTTTGGAAGCTATTAGCGTTCCCAAATCCCTGCTTAAGAAAAGACATGTCCAAGCTCTATTTGATTTGATTAATACTGACCCGGACGACGATATTGCTTTCGACGAGTTTTACGCATGGTGGCAGTACATGGCAAAAACGAACTTTTACGATTTGGAGCAAAAGATGAGCGGAATCTCAGACCTACATTTCTTTTTCAAAAAGTACGACACGGACGGATCAGGAAAATTAGAAAGAAATGAATTCATGAGAATGTACAACGAGCTTGGTTTGCATGCTGTACCCGTCGAACAGTACTTTAAAATTCTAGATGCAAATGGCGACAACGGAATTTCATTGCAGGAGATAGCAGCGATCATGGGCTATACAGAGTTGGCTGAATAAACATTCCAAGTTTACTATGGAATATACAGATCTTTATTTCACAGGGTTTATATTGCAAGCTCCTGCCATTGTTGCACCTAAACCAAGTTTTAAGGTGACAATCCAGCTGAACTACACTAACGCACTTCTAAAGTGGCACGCTCCCAGAAGACACAAACTATGCACAGAGATTATAGGAAAAGCATACAGATACGTTGACTACGTGCTTTTCGGTCAAAGACGTATGGATTTCAAACAACACGAATACTATGAGTGGGCATGCCACTCAGGATGAACGTTTTATTATGTATTGTATTAATAATAGCTGTTCAAATTGGGAGGCAGGGATGTTAGGTGCCGTGAAAGGACACCTCACAATAGCGAAGCAGATTCTTGCGAGTAATTGCATTACACTTTCTGCTTCTGAATCAGACAAGTATTTGTATTACGCAACAAGCTTCAATAACTATGATATTGCGCTGTGGCTTTTAGAATCAGACTTCGAAGTTGTACACACGAAACCGTTAAGCTTGTCGCAAGAGTCTGCACAAAGGATCAACTGTACAATAGATTCTTAGGTGCTTGTGCAAGAGGGTAGAAGAAGCTTATAGAAAACCTAGCAGAGTTGCTGCATCATGTTAACGAGGATATACCATGGAACTGGGAATGAAAAACATTTGCAGGTATTTACATTTCTACCTAATTGATTACGTACTCTCAAAAAATTTTTTCATCCGTATACACCAATGAATGCAACCCTTTCTGTAGCAAAAGAGAGAGTGTATCATGATTTAGTAGACCTGTTAATAACTAAAGGTGCTGTTTTAACGAAAGAGTACATAACAGAGGTTCGAGAAAGTGGACACAATTGGATGGCTGATTATTTAAAAAAAATATCAAATTGTATAAACTCCAAATAATTATGTTTAATTCTGTTTTCGCTTCTTTAGGACAGATAATAGCCCATTCGTTATCTTTAAGAACCAGATTGTGTTCAATGTGACAATGTTTAGAATCTGAGCGATGAAGTATACAATTTGGAACCACGAAGTTTGCAACAGCATTCCCATTCTCTCGTACATCAGATAAATCAAAAACGCAGAAATAGTCATTCGAAATAGGAACCACGTGAGCCACAAACAAATACCGTTAACGACGTACAATGGACTCTGACGCATCCCGCACTTGTCAAAGAACCACCGTTGGTTCACAAACGGACCTGTTGCTTCCATCAAACTGCATATGACGCCTAAGAACGCTAACTGTTGGTATGAAGTGACAATAAATTGACCACTTAAAATAAATATGTGGTGAATGACGATATCAGTTGGTCCAAGTGCGGGGTACAAAAGTATTGCGATGGAGTCCACAATAAAATAACCAGATGAAAAACCCTTAACGTTAGAGCTTTTTAACAACATACTGTGAGTATTACTGTTCTTTGGTCTGAATGTAGGATATTCAAGTCGGTAACGTATTCGTTGGTCGAAAAGAAAACATATGCTCCCGCAAAAGTCATGATTATTGCGTGTATGTTACTGACGATGCGTGATATGAATTCTTTCTGTTCCACGAAACTGAGTTGCGAATAGCTTTTAACGAAGAGTTTCGAAACAAATTCCGATGTGGCTTGTATTATCCAAAAAAACGCGAAAGAACACGCTGTTGTGATAATATATGACATTGGTAGTGGTCCCCAGTGCGACACCTCTGAACTGAACACACTGTGCATTGTTTGGCACTTTACAAACATAAGAAGAACGCAGTAGTTTCTGTTCTGTCGAGTAAGCTTGAACTAAGTTACAATATACTCTGATCGATCACTAGCGACTAGAGTCTGTTTTATTTACACGTTGATATGTACATCCATGCGAAAATCTAGTACATCAATAAAATTTGGTTTTTCGATATGCTGCGCTGCAACTTGAAACCCACCCGCATTTCTTTTTCTTTCATTAGCAGCGTAATTTGATCTTTAATAAGAGTATTTTCGTAAACCAACTGGGCGTTCCTTGCATTCATACACTCGAGTTGCACCTGCTGATGCACTATCTGACGTTTTAGTGCTGAGCATACAAGCTCCTTTGTACATGGTGTTGCCATTGTTTTCTGGTGTATTGTTGATGCATGTCACCTAGTGATATGCGTTGAAATTAATAACACGCCATACTATCTCCTAGCTCACTTTGGTATCGAGCTACTGCCTATCAAGCAATATGGGCTGGAGTAATAACCAACAGTTTATTCGTCCGGATTTACCCGCTATACCAGCTACTTGTAGCTATTTAGCCACACTTCATTACTTACTACTTTCATCATAACTACTAGGTAGCTCATTAAGTTCAATTTTAATGCATTCTAATTCTTTTTTCCTTCTATTGTATCAGCACAACAAACAACTGTAAACCTTTCAGATGCTCATTACAATTCAGAAACGGTTTTTTCAATCAATTTTCAAAAACAATGCCACACACGATTATACTAGACGGTGATAACTTGGACTGCGAAACTCTTTACACAATCGGCTATAATCCATCCGTAGTAATCGAGTTGGCAGAAGAGAGTAAAGAGCGTATCAAACACTCTCGACAAATCGTGCAAGATATTGTTGATAAAGATGCCATAAAATACGGAATCAACACAGGATTTGGAAACTTTGCAACTGTTAAAATCGGCAAAGAAGACCTCGCCGACTTGCAAAGAAATTTAATTCGTTCTCATGCTGCGGGAGTTGGCCGCCCTCTAACAAACGACCGTGCTCGTATGTTATTGGCTCTACGCATCAACGTACTTGCGAAAGGCTTTAGTGGCATCTCGCTATCGATTGTGGAATCACTCATAGCTGCACTCAACAAGAATTGTATTTCTTACATTCCTGAAAAGGGAACCGTTGGCGCAAGTGGAGATTTGGCTCCCCTTGCACACATGGCACTTGGAATGATGGGAGAAGGTAAAATGTACAATCCAACTACAGAAAAGTACGAAGAAGCTGCTCTAGTACTACGCGAACATGGTCTAACGCCAATCGACTTGGGAGCAAAAGAAGGTTTGGCAATGATAAACGGAACACAATTTATTACATCATTGGGAGCGGAAGCAACTTGGCGTGCAAAGAACTTGGCAAGACAAGGAGATGTCGTAGCAGCCTTGACTTTAGAAACTTTGATGGGAAGCAACAAGGCGTTCGACGCGAGAATTCATCGTGCAAGAAATCACACAGGACAACAAAAAGTCGCGTTCCGCATGCGTTCGTTGTTATTCGACCACTACGATCCAGAAACAAAGCAACACGACCAGCAATCAGAAATAGCCGATTCACACAAAGGATGTCACCGCGTACAAGATGCATACACATTGCGTTGTATTCCACAAGTTCATGGAATCGTGCAAGATAGTGTTGCATTTTCACAAAACATCATTGAAAATGAACTCAATAGTGGAACTGATAACCCAATGGTATTCAGTGACACTACAAGCAGTGGAATTGTTGGTTTTGAAGAACATATTGTTTCTGGTGGAAACTTCCATGGTGAGTATCCTGCAAAAGCGTTAGACTATTTGGCCATTGGCATACATGAACTTGCAAATATGTCAGAACGTAGAATTGCACGTTTGACTGATACTAATTTGAGTGGTTTACCTGCGTTTTTGGTACGTGATGGAGGGCTAAACAGTGGATTCATG
>JAESGV010000325.1_pt1 | contig 21528 bp, 22 predicted proteins | sample 9269781 | NCBI WGS metagenome assembly JAESGV01 (sample SAMN15741586, study PRJNA653496) | algae metagenome | isolation source: Tildeniella torsiva UHER 1998/13D and co-occurring heterotrophs from... | place: Slovakia: Slovak Paradise National Park, Hrabusice, Kosice Region | collected 2000-01-01
AAGTCTATTGTTTCATAAAATTTGACCATGCGTGCTTTGCCATGATTGTTGACGACAAGTATTGCTCTTATCATGTTTTGTTTGTGCGCAAAATTGACTCAGGACAACTGGTTACATTTTATTCTAGTTCCTCAATGGAAGCATTTGGACTGAGTAACTTGGGAGAGTTTTTCGTTGTTACGATTCGCGTTTTGATTGTGATGCTTGAAAATGGCTCGTCTTTCGCGAGTGTTTCTTCAACACGCTGCAATGATGAACCTATTCCGTTTAACAGTGTTTGATTGAGAATACTCAGAGGATTGTCATCTGTTTTTCTGTTTGACGCTGGGATTTCTAGAAAATGGGGTCTGTCATCCTTGGGTAGTAATACTATTGGTGGAGATAGGGAGTGGACCAGTCGTTTAATTTCTTTCGGGTCTACTATGCCTCGAAGAACAACTTCGCTGTCGCTGCTGAAAGATGTAGTGAAGATATGCAAATCCCAAACGTTGTACAAGCGTTGAATCCAGCCTATTAGGTGAGAAATACTTAGACAACATACTTTGCTTCATGCTGAGGTCTGTTATGTCTCTAATTGGAATGCTTATTTCAATCTTGTTGTACTTTTTGCCGCACGTAATAAGCAGTCGCTGTTTCTCTTTGTAGATTAGATGTGTCTCTGTAACATAACATGATTTGTTTTTGTACTTAATCTTTTGGCTATTCGAGTTAGTTTACGTAGGCGTACATACAGCAAGTAAAAGACGAGTAAAAATGGAACCAAAATTATTCCTATTACTGAAACGAAGCAGTAGATTAATCTATGATACATTATTGCTCTGATGACTGTTAGGAATTGAAAGCACTTACTTCAGCTGTTTTCGAGAAAATTTAACTTTGTGTATGAAATGAAAATCTGGGTCAAGCCAATTATGTTTGTTATAGGTCCATTCGTCATTTGATACATCGCTCTTATGTCCATTCTTTACAGGTTCTGTCTCTGGGTTGGTTTCCATGTTAAACAATTTGGGCACTACAGACAACCTGTTAAACTGTTACGCCGCGACATAAAATAGTGCCATTTATTAGTTTATAGCTTTATGTATTTCAAGCATACTCAAAGGATAGAGAATCGACCGCTGTACAACGTATACTATCGAAATAATAAACGACCTTGCGAAACATGTATTGTTTATGACAGGTAACTACTGCATTTGTTAGTGCCAATGTCGTAGTTTACCAATGGTGTTGATGTTGGTATAAGTTCTGTTTCTATGTACTCCAAGAATAATATCTTACAGATATCAATAAACATTCAAGATTCACGCCTCAACTATCCTAAGAACGCTGTGAGCTCTATCCTTAACAAATGAACTAGTTGTACTCAATACTTTTGGTACATCATTGAGCTGTGGTGTAGGATAGTTTCCTGTACTTTTTCTACGATTAGAAACGTCCGGTGAAAGAACGACCATTTGATGTATTGAGAGGAATGCTTTGCTATCATTCCTGGATATATGCTCATCTAACTGCTTTTGTGTTGGTTTTTCTTGAAAGCTCATAGAGCTTGAAAGAAAAGACGCTTTTAGTGGCGAAACATTTGAATGCTTTTCCCATGGATGTGTTGAGTATTTTGTCGGCGATTTATGAGAAACGTAAGAGTTTTCGCGCTGCTTGTATTGCGAGACCAGTACCTTCAGCGATGGCTCAGACCTACTTGCTTTCATGCTGTAGTCGTAGCTTGTAACTTTATTGCCTCTAATTAGCTAAAACTTTTCAAGAGGTTTGTTTAGGCAGACAGATACAGTGATGAAATAACGCAAAAAGCGAAGCTTTTCAGGTTGTAACAAAACGCTCAAAGCATGCATGTTAGGGTTCGTCCCTCTCCAAAATGTAGAAGCGTCGCAGGCAGTGTCTGGACATATTGAAAATGTTGTGTTTCAACAGGAGCGTATTAATTACACTATCAAATGCTTTTCTCGACTTATTGATGTTCAACTATCACGAATAAGACACGCACGACAAGTGTTAACAACTGGCGGAACGAAATCGGACGAAAGATCGCTACAGAATGTAAAAGAACAAGAATCGATTCTTAATGACATGTTAAATGCAAAAGATCAAAACGATAGACCACGTGTCGATGATGAACTATTCCAAAAACTAAAGAATGCTTTTGGGGTGCAGAAAATAGCCACAGAAGAACATCCAAAAACTTTGGAAGAACTAGAAAATAGTGAAGACCTCATATCAAGCGCAACGTCGTATTCTGTATCATTCGACCCTGATACAGCATGGAATGCACAAAATAATCTTACTATGACGTATCACAATAAGGTGTTAGAAAAAGATTTCGATTCACACGCTGGAAGAACTATTGCAGAGAAAAATGAAATCGCACAACGAAAAACAGCAAAGAATGAAGACGATGGAGACAAACAAGTAGAACTGAACAACTTGATAGCATCGTTGCGTGATGGTGACATTGATTCTGTGAAAAGAGCATTAGAGAAGAGTACACCAAAAAGCACGTTTATAAAACAAGAATTATTGCGATACAGAGTTCTCGATGAAACTGTGAAAAAGTCGTATCCACGATTGTATCGCGTGAACGATCCTATTCGAGATGAAAAAATAGTTACACTGCATCGAATGCTAGTCGATCCTCCAAAAACATTGTACGTCAATGAAGATGGAGAACACACTTCAATCGCATGCTTCAAAACACTATTCACACATTACCACACTCTTTTGGGGAATCGGTACCAAATGATACCAGAGTTGGATGGAGCTGATTTTGATGATGAAAGATCGTTGGTATATCCACAACCACCAAATGACATTCCACTGTTTTCTATTCATGGTACAAGTAATGAACCACGAGCACCTTCGATACAACAATTCGAACAATTAGTCAAGGAGTACATGCCATATTTGTACACTAAAAAAATAGAATGGACGAACGGCATACGAGAAAGAGCAAATTTGGTGTACGAACTAGTCAAATACTTCTCAGTAGAACCTGATGTGACCACTCCTGCACATGTGTCACCTGAAGAGGTAGGAAAAGAAAACATGAGGTGGGATCAAGTACGATTGCGACAGTTTCCAGTAGTAATCAAGAGAAATGGCCAGTACGCGTTAGTGTTTGGAATACGTTGGGGACATTTTCGAAATGTACAACCAGAGATTGATAGAATGGAGAAAAACGGGTTGTACGGATTGACGCTAGATAGAAATCATTTTAACAATTATCCGTATTTTAATGAGAGTGGAGAGGAGCAAGTTAACACTCTTGTTGTACCAAGTACTCGATACATCAACGAAAAGGAAAAGACAAAGCAAAAGTTAGAAATTGAACGAGATGGTGAGACAAAAGCACCTGCTTTAGTTGATTGGAATGAAGATTTTATTGGATTAGATGAGCTCTCAATTTCCAAATCACTTCGTATAGGTATTCTACATGGAAGTAGAGATCCAAGAATAGAGCAACTAGTTGCCAATCCATTGCGACAGCTTGCAGGTTTTGTTCCTGCAGAGCCAATACGACGTGAGCGACATGTACCCTCTTCGTTACCTGACACAACGATTATGAATCAACTATTTGGGAGGTCACAGTCAAACATTAGCATAGTTACAGATCACGTCGACTATAACCAAGCATTAGATGCTATACCAACGCTTTTACAAGACAAGGATTTTAGGATGTTGTTTATACCACCATCAGAGTGCGTACATCCTTCAAGCAAAGAATATAACGCGTACATTGGAAAAATACGACTGTTATTAACAGAATTATTTCCTCATGCGTTCAACTACATTATGGAGACGGCTACCGATTTAGATATCATTAAAATCATCTCGAATATGCAAGAACGCGTGATTGGTACCATAGAAAAAGAAACTCTAGAGTACAACCCACTCACAAACGTCGCAAGTCATGCTTGTAAACAAATTGCGCAAGGTTCAAAGATAACAAATAAGAAGCTCCAATTCATAATGGACTTGATAGGAGGAACACTAAAGAACCATAAGAAACAAGAGGAACCTCGAAAGACAATATTTGATAGAATGCCAGAGCTAATAGATTCAATTCGAGATAACGTGACGCAGAGGAGACACTCGAAGCAAAATTTTGAGCTATTTTTGCGTGGTATTCTCGTTCCTGATCAACCACACATTCACAAAAAGTTTGTAGAGCATGAGATAGCAGAATTTTTGAACACATTGCCAGAGTACTTTTATGATCGAGTTACATTGATATCACGTTTTATGAACTTGAAGTGGAACAAACCACTCAAGTATGCTCGAGTGCTAGTGCCAACCTCACGAGAAGTGATATTCAAGTTTTCATACTGCTATCGAAATGTACTAGAACGCCTACTCAAAAGTAGAAGGCTGATCGAAGTTCCAGAAACTATTGTTTTAGACACTGTTTCTGTTACAGGACTAGATCAATTAGTAGACGCAATCGTGGGAGGAGGTAGCGAAGCAGTTATTTCACCACTTGGGAAAACGTTACTGCCATTATATACTGGCGCTTCACGCGGAACTGTTGACGACTTTAAACGATGCGCACTGTACATTATCGAGTATGAACTTGCAGCAAAAGAGATAAAACAAGACAAGATTCCTGATAGATACGCGCTAGTAAACGAGTACTACACGTACATGAACTCAAACCAGTCGACGGGTACAAATACTATTAGAGACATCGCTAAACGCATCATTGCAAAGTACAAAGCAACTGTAGTAGAGATAGATACAGAAGACAAGCTACCAACAGTACAAGAGCCTCTCTATCTGAAGAGTAGGTCCAAGTTGCTATTATCGTTACTTGATCAAGTTGATACGAATCCAAATCTATTCTGCTCATACAACTTTATACAAGAGATTCAACATCCTAATAGCACAACACACTATCGCAAACTAAATCCCAAAGAGATTGCCTTTGAAGAATATAGACAAAGAAACAGCTATAAATTTGTAACCTCGTCGTTGCCAGTAGACTCTGATGCATACAACAAGCAAGTGGATGTGACTGTACCTGACGATGTTAAATCAACTCTAGAAAGAGTAGTACAAAGAATCATTCCACCGTTACCGACACCACCAAGTATGTGAGATATTTCATGCTCTAACATTACAGAATTACCATGGAGACCAACGCAAAACAATGTTCATACGATTGAAGATAATATAGATACATATAACGATCAAGTTAATCGTACTGCTCAGCGCGAATCAGATGTCCGCATGACGATATATGAACTGCTCTTTGATGGGTTAGATCTAACTTCACAAGATTCAAAAGAACAGGCAAAGATTACTACGACTCGTCAACAATACTCGTTTATGAATCATACAGAGAAGGAATTATCAGATACTCCACCAGTCATGAAACGCGCGTTCGTAACCTCCAACGGATTAGACGACAAAATGTTTGCGACACCTACCAAGCTATCCAATTTCCATTTTCTAGTTCACGTTGTATGCACCGGTGACGATTATAAGAGTATTCTATACAGGAATCATGTTAGAAGTGGAATAGATCCATGGTGTACTCGATTACGCGACTCGCTTACCAAGATAGCGAAATACAACACTGCAATCCTCAACACTGACCAGAGTTTAGATCGTGAAGGATTATATGAAAAGTTGGAATCACTGAACGAAGCTTTTACCGATAAAGTGAAAACAGGAGAGATAATAGAATCCAATCATGACTTTGAAGTTGAGTTGATGATGCATATCAAAACTCAAATTGAAATTTTTGCAACAAGCCTGAAAGAACATACTGTAATAAGAGGAGAAACAAAACGCGTGAAATTAGATGCTTCGCTACGAGACAGTACAGATGCGTTACTTGCATCAGTAGAGTTGTTGTGTCCACCACAATGGAAAAATGACGAAGAAAGCACTGGTAGCAAGGGTGTATTGTGCCGTATCGTGAAGACACTCTTTCACCTGAAACGAGATATCGAAACTATTACTATCGCCAAACTATCACCTGCGTACTATTTGTCACTCACGAAACTCTTTTCTGTAGACCTACCAGAGCTATTTCAACAATATGACGATTGTGAAATTGTTGAAAACTATACCACTAGTGAGCTCGTCTCCAATAGTGTATTCTTACAAGACGGTCTTCAATTAGACACAATTTTAAAACGAGAAGATATGAGAGTCTCTCAACCTGACGCTAGTGGATACACACCTCCACTCTCCGCGTATTCACAGGAACACTCACTAAAATACGAAAGAGAAGCGTTTGTATCCACTTGCGATCGAGAAAAATATGATTTAGATAATGTCACAGCATTTGGAAAAGCAAAAGAAAGTGAAATCCGTGTAAAGCATCTCAATCATGAAGATATCACACTAGTTCGAGATATCCGAATCACAGCAGGAGAGGCAGCACATATGCAATTCAAAGATCGACCAAACTTTTACAAATCCATGGATAGCGAGATGGCACAGCTTGACAAACCAATGCCAATCAATTCGGAGGCAACAATAACATCAAAAACTCGCATAGAAGAACTATTAGATCAAGGAGTTGATGCTCGTCTAGCTTTTGGTGGATACGCAGGAGGCCACTGCGAGTTATTAATATACTCTCCAAACGGCAAGCAAGATCAATTGTGGCATACGCTAGAAGACCCAAAACGAATGCATCCAAAGTGTCAACCTGATTCTTTTCATGAATATTTTGGTTCTCCTGGACTGTCTTGGATGAACTTGGATGATATTCTAGGAGGTGGAGTAGATACGTTCTTTACAACTGCTAGACAAGCTAATCCTGGAGAATATGTATGGACAGGAGGTGAAGATGAACCAGAGTATCGATTCAAGTATTATCCTGGAGAGTCGTTACTGGATAACCATAATGCAACAAAGAAAGAATCGAAGAGGCTGGATGGCATGAGATATGTCACATTCGCTGATCAATCAACACAAAGGAGGCTGAAAGAATCAATACCAATCTACGATTGTTCTTTTGTTTTTCATAGTTTGGCACCGATATGATTTCATTCAAGTAGAAATTAGTTTATGATCCTGTAAAACATTGCGAGAAAGAACAGGAAATAATAAATCTACCGCTTTAAATTTAACGGCTAGGTGTCAAATATCACACAAATATGAAGCGTCCAGCAGAAGAAGAGGAAGCACAAGCATCCAAGATGCAAAAGACTGCCTCAGTAGAGGAGTTAATTGAGGCAAATCCATTTTTCACAAGACCAAGTTCATTGAGTTCAGATGATGAAGAAAAATTCAAAAACGACTGTTTATTCCCATTGATTGAGGAGTACAAAAAACTACACGCAGCCATGGATGAGTTAGAGTTCACAGCTGACGAAAAAAAAGTTGTTGACTCATTCATCAAGATCGGAGTCGTACCTGTTTATTGTGAAGAAGGCGAAGAAAGCAACAGTAAAATTGGTGGCCTACCAAGCATTCCAGAAGAAGAGAAAGAAGATCTTGAATGGACAGAAATGCTGTTCTTGGCACAGATCGATTGTCGCGACTTCAAGAAGCTTTACTACAACGCAGGTCTATTGCCAGAAACAGGAACGCTGTACCTATTCGGAGGAGAGGATGAAGATTCGAAGATCCATTACATTAAACAAGTAGCCGATGACGAAACAGAATTCGAACAATTGGAAAAACCAGAAGATTGCGATATGTGCCAACCAGACGTACAATACAAGATCAAAGAAATGCGTGAAGCGTTGATTATCCCTCCATACTTTTTATCAGAGTTCAAAATTCCTGATAGCATTGACAGGGACAAAATGTGGGAAAAGTACGATTTACTAACAGACAAGTATGAACCCAAAGTCGCATTGTTCTTTGGTCATGTACATGGTCAACAAGGAGAAGAAGCAACTGAAGGTGATGTAATCTTTGGTCACATCAATGGCCCAGATTCAAGAGATTGTACTGTGTGGTGGACTTTTAAGAAAGAAAAGTTGCAAAACAAGGATTGGGAATCAGCACACTTTACTTGCTCATTGTCATAAACAAATATGCTCAATATTTTGAATGTAACCCCAATTTACTTAGGAAAGTCTATTTTGTGTTCACATGGATAGAATTGGGTTTCTGGATCGTGATTCTTTCCAAAACTTAAAGATGATAGCTCAATCGTTCTCAATGGTATCTTGATCGCTGCCATATCCTCACAAAGTGTTCCATACTTGTTAAAGACAGGAGTACCATCAACAGGTCGTGACCTCATGTGTGAATTCTTCTTCAACTTGCTTTCTGCTTGCGCTCTATATTTTGTATTGATAATCGTCGCATGGAACTTGAACTCTTCTGACGCATCAGTTATTAATCCTTCTTCAAGAAGAATATCTTTCAATTGTTTGACCAAATCGTGGAGTTTTGTCAGCGAATCCGACTCTTTTGCTGCAAAGTAGAGTACACTTGCTTGATGTATCTTTGCTTTGGCAAATGTTTCGATTCTGTTTAAAGTCAAGAAATCAGTTGCATCAAAAGCTTGTACTAATGGTGCGATACGATCGTTCATGACTTGAATAATCTTTCGTTTGGTATTTGAATCTGGAATTCGTAGCATACACAATGTGACGTGGAAACGCACTGGCTTCATGAACAACGATGTCTCGTAGGTACCAAGCTTTTGAATGTCTGAGTACAATTGTTTTAGTTGATCTTGCACTTCGATCGTATTCAATGGCAACGAAAGAAAGTGGGTTGGTCTTTGTTGTGTTGATGCTTGGTTAGATGGTTGTTTTGATTGTGGATGTTGTGCTTGCGCAATGGTGTTTTGTATATTTTGCTCTGCATTGTCTAATATTTCCTCAGTTGCGCCGTAAATCGTAACTTCGTTTGATGTGGAGTTTCTGTCTGGGATGATCAGCTCGACACTTGATTCATTTTCAATTCTTTTTCTTGTGCTTCCTTGAGCTCCAATCAAGTACCGAAAATTTGCATTTCCAACAACGATACGTCGCTCCAAAGTATTTGTTTTGTTGTCGTTTGAATTGTCTTGAGATGTGTCGACTACTTGTCTGAAGCGTTTACCACTGACAGAAACAACTCTGGTTTGCATGTTTGAGTTCATTGTTCGTTTTGTGAATGTTTGAGGTTTCAAAAACCGAATTGACCTTCGCATTGTAAATTTATTGTTGTTTGAACACATCACATAAGGATGACGCGCAAGGAGGAATTAGCTGAACAGAGCCGTAAAAAGACAGTAAAAAAATTAAAAGAGGCGTGGCGAGCACTAGGACTGGAACCACCAAAAGATATTGATAGTGCTGATAATAAGAAGGTTATTATACAGTTGTTGATGAATAGAGGTATATCGATCAATATTCTATTAAAATTGTTAGTCAAATCGCAAGACAAAATACGTGATGACGTTTTAGCACAACGATTTTTAAATAGTACGCTATATCGTAATTGAACTTACACAATAGACGAAATTACGGTGGGAGAGCTAATGGAATCTGACATTCCAGATGTTGAAGATGAAGTGGATCTTGATTTGCTACTGCAGCAAGAGCGTTACGAGGAATACTTCGAAGAGTTGGAAAAACGTAGAAAAGAGCGATTGATAGATGACGAAGCGTATGAAGAATATTTGTTGATGAAGTAAACAACGATGTACAAACAATTCGTGAAATTAGTACGATTGTATTTTATATGAAATACAAGAGATTATAAATGAAAATTCAAAGCTTGAATGTAATCATACATTTGCACAAAAGAGACCGCTCACTGTCCTAGGTTGTCGTAGTTGCACCTTGTTGACATCGATTCTACCAGTACCCTTTCATGTATGATAATGCGCTGCGAGAGATATGTCAATACTACTGCTGATCATGGGACATGTAGCCAAGTAATACTTCATTTGATCTCATCCTCATATTCTTGGACAAAAGGGACAGCTTGATGCTTAGGCTAATCCGAGACAGATGAACTGGACTGATCTCTGCCGAGGGATTGTCGTGGATGTACCTTTGTTGACACTGATGATCTTTGAGTTGTTGTGTCTTGAGAGATGGCTGCAAGGTAAATGACCACACTGTTATTGTCACGTGCAACTACAACCATCGCCCGTTATACATCCACCGCTGGCACCCTTACTTTGAACACAATTTATTACAAGTAGTACGGTGGGATTCGAACCCTCGACTGTCTTGCAAGGACCGGGAGTAGATCTACCTAAGCTACAGGACCGGTTACCCATCTCAGTTTAATAAGTGTACATACGCAAAGTGTAGTAGAACATACCGAGTGACTCTCAAGGACTAGTTCTTCGGCTTGTCGTGAGTCTATTGGCTATGTGGTCAACTTGCTCTTGTGTGCAAAATATCTTTACATGAATGACTTATGGGACCAACCGAATAATTTATCTTTGCACGAAAATGACGAGAAAATTGTGGTAGTTAAGAATAATAATCGGCTGTTGTTGGTATGGTTTTATGGTTCTAGTAGTTAAATTATGTGAAAAACGATATTATTTCAGTGTTACGATTACGAATTTGGTATCGATAAGAGTGATTTAAAGTCGGTTTTTGTGTTTGAATTGTCGGTGTTTTTGATTATTGCATGTGTCTAACGTAGAGTGAATGATATTTCGAGCACTAGCGACGATGTTTTTTCTTGCACATGGAGGCAGTATAATAAATGTCAAAGCTCTTCGTGCCCACAGCAAAAGAAAAACTTTTTGTGGTTCTGTTACAACTCTGAAAAACATGACACTGCCACAGCAGGTGGAAGAGACAGAGTTATGGCAGGACTTAATATCACATCTGTTTCCTATTCAATCCGGTGAACAGCTTATCGGAGTGATCAATGTAACCAAATTAAATAGAAGAAAGGGACGCGATTCCGAGCAAAGAATTTTATGTTTGACAGTCCATAGGCAGGATGTACGTGTGCGAAACTCAGTCTAATTATTTTAGGCACAAGCCATACAAGCAATCAAAAAAATCAATGCTCTACAACTCAACGCGATCGGTAAACAAAAACAAAAAGCGAGTGTACGATTATTAGCAGTCAAAAAACAAGGCAGAAATTATGAAGTCGTTAAAATGTACAAACTAAAACGATTGGCCAAGATAGAAGGCTTCAAGGAAAAATCAAAAGTACGAAACAACGACACACGACTAAATATCTGTAGGAAAAAGAATTCATCTTAACATTCGAAAATACACGGCCGTTCCACGTTAATGCAGAAAAACTAGAGCAAAAGAATTTCTTTTTATGTAAACTAATTCAGGTACGAACACCGCAACAGTAATTCTAAACGACACTAGCTTGCAAAAGAGAATTTTGGATCAATACCAGTACTAGAAGGGATAAATATTGAAATTCTATCGCAGTTTATTAGTACAGACGAAGAAGAGGAGGAATTCACAGAAGAATGTACGATGGTTCAACATGATTCTAACGATAATAGTGACTGATATCGCTCAAAAAGATCTCGTTACAGAGGAAGAACAGCGTATTATGAGAAAGATTCTCGATCAATTCAACTTGGATATTTCTGACGCAAAGCATGTATCTAGCGAACTACAAGCAAGATTGGCATTAACTGAACGTGAAAATATTCACGCCATTCTTCAGAAACAAGACCAATGGGAAGGTATCATCAAACAACTAGACGGTGCAAAAACGCAACTCAATGTACACACGGTTTCTACATGATTAACATCTCATAGGAAATGGGAGACTGGTTAGATCGTTACCATCAAAAACTAATGCTTATGCAAAAAGATATTGAACAAATCGAAACAGAAAATAACAATATGGAAATTCAAGCAAGAAATCATGAGCAATTGGCAGTAGAACTAGAACGATTATCGAAAAAACTCGAATACAAACAAGATTATGTTTTGCGACTTAAGAATGAAGCATTTGATACACCAGATGGCCTACAAAAAATTAATGAAGCGGTAGTTGTATTACAATCTGCAATCCAAGAAAGATTGAGCGAAGGTATGGATCATATGCAAGCAGTCATGTAAGAATTGTTTTTCATCAAGTAACTTTTAGGCAACGTAACAAGCACTTCCAAGGACTTCGATACGACTTGGTTACTCGTTTTAGAGTGTACTTAAAAAAGTATTTGAGCAAAATGCCAGATCGTGTACTTAAAGAACGCGGAAAAAACGTACATTACACTATCAAAGGTGGAACGCGTTTGGATATGGAATACAATATCAACAAAGAGATTGCCAAATTCCATCAAGAAAAAGTACACAAAGATTTACTCCGATTCGAAAAGATTATGGCCTGTACGCGTTCATTCCAAGATTTGTTGGATGCGTTGACAGGGCATACAACATCAACTGATATCGATGACAAGAGTTTATTAGAAACATTAGCAGAGTACGTTCCTCACACTCACTAACACAAATAGAGCGCTAAAGGATAAACACGGTTTCCCAATGCACCAATTACAAAACGCGTACGGCGTAGCCATGAATAGTTTATACAAGAAAGAATTTTCCGATTTCACATTAGATATTAAATCTGCCATAAAGAAGAATCCAGCAAACAAGAGTAGTAACTTGTTCCGATTGGGAAGTGGAAAAGAAAATGAAGGTACAACAGTTGCCGCCAATTCAAAAGTGAGACCTGCGTCATTGCGTATGAATTCACCAATGATGTTAAGTTCAAAAGTTCCATTGAACACAGGATCTAGATTTTCTGTTGCATCTCCAATATCTCTCAAGGGATTGAACATTCCACAATCGCCAGTGAATATTAGTGTTACCAAGCCAAGTAATACAGCCACAGATAGGAGTGAAGAAGATAGTGATGCGTCCGAGGAAGATGTAAGATATTCATTTTCTATTTTTAACTTTTTTAGAGCGATAAATCAGATACTGATTCAAAATCGGAAAAATCAAACACAAGATCAGATCGATCGATACATAAATCAGAAAAATCCAGACACGATGAAGAATCTGATGATAACACTGAAGATGATACTTGGACAAGCGCATCAAATGTGAATTCTACCATATCTGCAAATAGCGCATACATTGACGATCCATCAAGACATATCTTGCAAACCAATATGGGAGAGTTTGCTCATTTTGTTTCCGATAGCAAAGATCGTGCTGTTCGAGTTGATACACTTTTTGCGCAGGCACTCAATTCTGTATGCGATATCATTTACCAAGAACAATTGTTCATCACCAAGTAAGATTCCTATTGCAAAAATTAATTCCAAGATTCTTCAAATTATCAGATACGCCAAACAATCAAGGAAAATCAGAAATTGATTTATTACTCGAGAAAATGTTCAAAGAAGCACAAGAACATTTGAACGATCTTACGGAATGGGTGAAAAAGAAAACAGATCGATTTTTAGTGCTTAGTACACTCATGGCAGCTGACCAAGTACTCGTTGCGTATCGTGATAAGAGTCACTTTTTAACACTTTTAATTTTAGATTTACAAGCACGATTGAACAAAGCGTTGAACAAGTTTGTAGAAGATCAATTAGAATCAATTCGTGAGTACAAGTGTGTCATCAAAAAAGTTACATTGGTTCCCTATGTTGCTAAATTCCCATACTTTGTTGATCGTTTCGAATCAATAATGGGTGACTACTCGGAAGTGAAAACAACAACAAGACAAACAGCTGATACAACGTATTTGAAACTTACAAGTGACATGTTTGCCAATTTGGAAAGAATGGCCATTACAGATGAAAAACATTCTAACAGTTTCCGCATGAAGAATTACTATTATTTCTATAACGTCATTAAAAAACGTCTAGATCAAAGTGTAGATTACCAACGATACACGACAAATGCGGAAGAGTCGTTTATCAAGGCAAGAGCAAGTTATGTACGATGGATGATACACTGGAAGTTTGATGAGTTGTTCAAGTTTATTGAAGGATTAGAAGATACACTACGTACAGTAGAAGCAGAAGATATCGTGTACCAGAATCAGTACTCGAAAACGCGAGTTAAAGATGTGATTACGCGATACCCAAGAGATGTGTTTGAAAAGGGACTTGTAGAAATCTTGAAGAGAATGGATAAGCATTTGGGTCCAAAGAGAGACCGAGATAGTACTTTTAAACCACCTGCTGATTACTCTTCTGTGGAGCTCTTTGATGTCATTTGGAATGAATTGAAACAAGAATTTTTGAAAAAGTATGAAAACTTTGAGAATAATGTCAAAAAGTGTTATGGAAATTCGGGAATTGTATTATCACCAAGTTTGTCCATTGTCAAGAAAGTATTTGATACTGAATTTGCAGAGTATCAAAAAACATTTACAACTAAAAAATAAATTAGTAGATTTATAACTGTATAATTATGTCAATAAACGGATTGCTTCTATGCGCTTGAGTATGCAACTTTGCTGAGTACGATCTATTGGTAGATTGTTGGCTGTAGATCGCACAATACGATTCTCCAATGCTGGAAGCAAGAGACGCACCGTATTCCATAATACTACGTACTAAATCAGAATCCAATTTCTTCATTGCTGTTGCATAATTGTTACGATTGTAAGGCAAGTAGACTTCATTTGTTTTAGTAATAACCAATGCCGTATAGTCACCACCGCTCACACTTGCAAATTGACTTCCAAATGCGTCACTAACTTGTTTACTTTCAATGTGATCACATTCAACAGATGGTCCACTAATCCCACTATCATTGTAACCTTTGCCAAGAGTATTTGTGATATCTAACAAGCCTTTGGAGCAATACAAATCACCGCTTACTGCAGTAAAACAAAAGTGGTAATAAGAACAACAAATGTGAGCAATTGGTTGTGGCAAATCTACTTGTGCGTAAGCAGTAAGGTGCTCAGAATATCCTAAAGATTTAGTTTGCCCATTATACGCAAAGGTATTCTGTAAACAGTAACCAGTGATATAGAGCTTTCCTTGATCGGTCAACAACACTGTGTTGTGATCACCGCACTTGATATCAATGATTTTCTCTCCTCTGCTCTTCAAGGTTTGCGAGATTGGTGATTCAGTAATATCATAAACGTGACCTGTGTCACCATTTCCCAATTCACCGTAAGAACTTCCTCCCTTGTAGAACAACCCGTTTGTAGTAACAAATGTAGCTCCGCCACTGGTACAACCTATTAAATATACATCTCCTCCATTGAACTTGGATTTTGGATAATATATACCACGTGATTCTACAACTTCGTTGTTGGTGGTGATATAATAGTATTCAGAGTATGTACCGTAAACCTTTTGTACTGGTACATTAATGTCAGGAACGCGAGATAGTGTTGAGCCCTCAAAGTCACCTACATATGCTTTAAACTCGTCTTACAGTAAGAGTGTCATGATAGATTTACCTGTTATAATCGTAATGCTACTTCGTCTGCAACAAGTATGAATAGCGCGTGGTCCTGCGTGTGTTGTGTTAGGTGGTACGAGTTCGAATTTGTCTTCTTGTCTATTGTATCGTAACTTTGAAACGGCAGAGTCAGAATTGTTGATGACAAGAACGTTTGACATTGCGCGAGTTTGCTGAAACTTTGTAAAAAGAGCATTTCAAGCTTGTTTATTGTTACGTCAACGAATGGATTCTTGCTATGCAATTGAGAGTACAATTTTTTTGCATATGACCTATCAGTATATGGCAGTGAAAAGATTGCACTGAATGTCTCACCAAGACTTGCAGCTAGTGTTGTTCTTTGGCAAAAAATACTACGAACTATTTCTGCATCTAACTTTTTCATCTTTTCAGTGCTCTCAACGCCATCCTGTTTACGTGGCATAAAAACATCTCCAGCTGTTGTAATAACGAGGGATGAGTAGTCGCCTCCTTTTATGCTAGCTATTTGACTTCCAAAACTTTCGCAAACTTTTTTGTTTTCAAAATGATGCAGAGAAACAGCGGCACCGCTAATGGACTGGCTCCCATAAGGCGAGTCGAGAGTATACATTAGATCTAACAGCCCTTTGGATGTCCACAAATCACCACTTTTGCAGACAAAACACATGTGATAGTACGCACAGCATATTTGTGTTATAGGTTCAGATATATCAATTTGAGTAAACGAATATAGATGATCTTCATCCTTTTCGGATTGTGCCTCATCTAAGCAAGGCATTACACCATGTAGACAGTAGCCAGTGATATATGCTTTACCTTGATCTGTTAGCAGCACGGTATTATGATCGCCACATTGTATCTGCACAATTTTTTCGCCTCTCTTACGTAACGTCTCAGAGAATCGTGATTCTATAACTCCATAAGTGTATTCTGAGCCGTGCCCCAGCTCTCCATACTCGCTACTTCCCTTGTAGAACAATCCATTTGTCGTTGCAAACATAACACCGTAGCAGGTGCACCCGATTAAATACACATCCCCTCCATTAAACATCGATTTAGGATAGTAGTTACCGTAGGAGTCTATCACATCATTGTTGGTGGTAATGTAATAATATTCCGAGTACGTGCCAAACACTTTCTGCACAGGTAGCTCTACTTTCGGTACCAGAGTTAATTCAGTTAAATTGTCACCATATGTTTGGTACGCTTTAAAATCATCTTATTTTGTAAGTGGATAGAATAATGTACTAGTTATTATAGTTACTGCAAATAATCTACAACACACATCTATCGCAACAGGCCCTAAAGATCGCTCATATAGTGCAACTATATTCCACATATCTTTCTCAGTGTTGTATTGCAGCCTTTTGCCGACGCCATGCCTGTCAAACAGGAGAACATTGGACATTGTTTGCAATTCCTCGCTTACAACCCAGAACTCAACCGTCTTCATAAAATATTTTGATAAAGACAATATTCCAGAACAAAGCAACATGCCCAAGCTCGAGGTGAAAGTAATCAATGACAGAGTTGAATTTTTCGACCCACTAAACGAACAGAACAACAAAACCACAATATCGTTCCAAAGAACTCTTCGTCTTCCCGATGACGGCAAGATCTATCCATTGCCGCCATCATTAGGTCCATTCCCAGTATGCCGTGTGGATGATTACTTGAATAAAGTACCAGAAGAATGGAAAAAACATGGTGGTGTATTTTTGCCCATGTATCAACGAGAGGCTATGTGGTTGAAATTCGATGTATCACATCCCAATGCACCAAAAGCTATTAAAGTAGCAGTTGGTAAAGTTAATGCCATTACTGGTGAATCATGGAATAATTCATTATCAAAGCAAGACTATATCGTTGCCGGTAACGGATTGCAACCATGGCTGGACGGAATCAATGGTGGAAATGGTATGATCAAACAATTTGTCGCGATGCCACTCGGTGGAGGGTACACAGTAGAAGCACAAGTAACAGGAGAGGAAAAGTTTGGAGGTATTCAGCTCATGGTTTTCGAATCAAAAGTCAAACCAAAACAAATACATTGGAAACGTGAGGAGAACAATATGTATTCACATAACGGTAATTGTTTCAATTTTGGAGGACCACCTCCACCTCCTTCGTTTAATGCACCAGTCGCACAGTTCGGTGCTAGCAATGAATCATTTTCTAATCAGAGTTGGAACTTTTCAGCAACAAGTGCTCCACCTATGGGAGGTGGAGGATTTAGCTTTAGCAGTGGAGATAACATTCAATACACGCCATCACTTGGTAGCGCACCAACACTCAATGCGATGCCGGATAGCCTAGCTGATTTTTTGTCCAACGAGGAACCAGTTGTTCAACCTGATATAATATGTATACGTAGGAGAACATCATCAACTCCTCAAGCAAAAGAAATGGGCATCTCTGCAGGAGGTAAAATGAAACAAAAGATTGTAGAAGACCCATTCGGTGTTGATCACTGGGACACTGAATGTTTCGGCAGATGCTATGTACATATTGTAAATTCAGCCATGTACGAACAAATTACAGGAAAAGCGCCGCCATCTACTCCAATTTCTGCTAAAACATACTCCTCTTACGGTTATGAATGGTACGACGTGTACGAAGAAAACGTGAGTGGTGTGAAAGGTAGCAGCATTTTAGACAATGTAAAATCAGTCAAGGAAATCGATCAAGAAAAGTTTGCATTCCCACAACAAGATGATAATACTGTTTTCATTTCTGGGAATCAAGTTCAACAAATTCATAACAAGAATTCTGTTCGCGATGGCGATTGGTAAATGTTTATTTTTGACAAGCTACTTTGTCTTCTAAACTAGCAACCTTGTCTTGTAAGTTTTCAATCTTTTTGGCCATCATGAATAATAATTCCAACAGTTTTGCTTCGTTTGATTGCTCAACTTTCTTTGTTGGAGTGTAGTTCAAGTTACCATCAACAGCAACGTATCCATTGTTGACAACCAACTTGGCAGAGTCAACAGTTACGCCTGGTAGAGCAGTAGCCAATCCAAGTGGAATACCAGCCTTGAGTTGTTGGTTAAATCTAGCAACTTGACCATTAATAATCAACAATTGAACAATCTTTCCAAATGTTGTTACATTGACATCACCCATAAAACTTTGTGTCAATTTAACATCAGAGGTGACTTTAAGTGCACCGTAGACGTTAATATCGGTTCCACCGGCAACAGAAGCAATACTTGCGTTTGTGAATTGACCTTGGAGATCTACACTAGTGATAAACGCCTTTTCAACAGTCGTTGGATTCACAAATACACTCCAAAGAATGGATAATGAACATGCCATGTTAGTAGCAGTTGGTGTAGTTTGAATGCTTGGAGCAGCAGTTGTGGAAACATCCAAACGAACATCTTTGTCTGGGTACTTGGCGTACAATTCTGGTAAATATACTAGATGGTTAGAAATAGTGTTGAAATAGCTTACATTTCAAAGATGTGGTGTTAAGTTTGATCATGGACCAATCTGGTACGTCTGCTGGTAGAATGGGAAGGCTCAATTGGCCGGCAGTATGTAACACGTACAACGCAGAGTTGACAGTGTAATCAGTGACGAAAATATTTGCCAAATCTCCAGTGGTCATTTCTGTTGGTAGAGCAGCTGGTGAGAATGGTGGGAAATCGTGTTTTCCAACTGCAAATGCTGTACCAAGACTTGAGAGCGCAAAACGATCTCCTGCAGCGGAAATAGCGCCATCTGGTAAACTCATATCGGCAATAAAATCGATTTTTCCTCCGAATAGTTTGACTTCATTTGCAAAGTTGGTACGATCCATGGCTTGGTTTGCCTTGTTGTTGATAACATCATTCAATGCTCCAGTAACACTCTTTTGTACAATATCTCTCATGGCGCCCTTGAATAGACCTTCCAAAATGTTAATCAACCACGCGAGTGGTGAGTGAGCAAAGTGCAACTTGAAAGTAGCAATTTGTACGTTCATTCCTGCTACACGGAACTTTGGTTTGCCATTTACTACATCAATGGCTACTGCGACTTGCAAAACGTCATTTGATGTTGTTCCGTCGATTTGTCCACTACCCTTGATGTGTGGGAACGAGTGTTGTCTAAAGTGGTATTGAGCAGTGAATGTCAAACTTGCAGAGGTACTAAAAATGTTAACAATATTAATTAGTTACGCACGTTCCAATGCTGACTATGTTTGGTGCTTGTGTGCTAATAGCAAGTGGGCCAAAGTCAACAGAGTTAATTTTCATGCCTAGTATATTAGCAACATGGTCTGTTCACACATACCTTGTATTGTGATATCTACTTTACCAAGGATGCCTACGTGTTCTTCGACGTTGAGTTCTGGAATGACTGCATCTAATACGGCTTGTTTTATGTATGGAATCTCTTTTTGTAACAGGTTGTTAATGCCCGCTGTAGAGAGTATCAAACGAGCACCAGATGGTGACTGGGCATAAATGAAAGAAACCACTAAAAGAGCCAGTACGATGATCTTCATTTGTGCGCGAAATAAAAATGACAGAAGACATGACAATTACATATTACAACACAAGCATATCCAAATGAACACAGAAGAGGTTACACTGCACGTACGCAAGTTGGAGGTTAGGAACTTTAAGACCAACGCTCTGTTATGCAGAAAAGAATTTGTAATCGGTTTACATCTGCACTAACCGTATTAGACTGTAGTGGTATTGCATCCTGGCGAACAAACGTGGTGTTTCGAAGATTTGAGAACCCAAATAGCTGAAAAATATAATGTTTTGGATACTCGTACCATAATTCTAAAAGATTTCGAGTCAAAGTTTGGTGGTGGTAAGTCAACAGGAAAATGCCACATGTATTTTACCGTGGATGATGCCATAAAAGCTGAACCAACTGCCATTCTCCAGAGAGTAAGGATATTACACATCATTACTAATAACAAATAGTACGGGTTAGTATCAGGGGATCGTAGGTCAGTAAGTGGTTATATAATGCACAAAAATTCGAACAAAAAACGAAGAGGAGCAGAAAAAACGAGTGTGCCTAAAACAGGAAGATACACTGCCCCTAAATTCAAGGTAACAAATACATCAGAGCGCTATACATGTTGTCCATAAACAATTTACATTACACTACATTTTTTCTTTTTTTCATCAGCAACAATGCTTTTTCCTTTCTCCAACTTGGCAAATAATTCTGTGTATGAACAGTACGCCATTTCTGCCAGCGTAAAGAAGGCATTTTGTACGTTTTCAGCTGTTTTCCCACTTGCTTCCATCGTGCATGGTATGTTGTACTTATTTGCTAGCTCTTGTATCTCTTTTGGATGTACCTGTCGCTCTGTTTCGCACAAGTCTTTCTTGTTTCCTACCAAGATCATTGGTTTTTTTCCGCTGTCGGTCCACGTGTGTACTCTTTCAATATAGTACTCTGCATCGCGCAGTGATCGTTTATCGTTTAGTGCAAACATGACTAGAAATCCATGAGCTGACTTTACATATTGATCTAGCATGCAAGTGTACTCTTCTAAACATGTTAGACAGTTAACAAGTATGTACCTGGTCCCGCAGTGTCGAGAATATCTAATACCAATGGAGTTCCATAAAAATCGATTTGCTTCCTGTAGCAATCTTCACTACAAGATTTACATACTCAAACAAATTTGGCTTACATTGTAGGATCGTACTCACCTATAAAAGTGGCCATGACAAACTGTACAACAAACGCTGATTTACCAACACCGCCTTGGCCGAGCATAATCAGTTTCATTTCGCCATTTTGTACATCTTTTTTGAAACTGGTTTTCTGAAATTTTGCCATTTCACCGTACGCCCACTTAAAATTATGAGTCAACGTCCCTTTGGCTGTTGGGTATTTTTGAAAAAAGATTTTGCGCCAAACATCGTCTGTTTTGCATAGTTCATTGAACTGTCGTGAGACGCGTACAAGTTTGGCGTATAAATTTGCTTCTAGTTGTAGGAATTGTAGTATGTGTAGCACAATATCGTTTGGGATATTCATCGTTTGTGTGACAGTGATATGTTTAATCAAGTTACAATTTGTGACAAACAGCTGTTTCAACTTACATAACATGACACTTTTTCTTTTGATCTTGCAAACTCTGTCCCTTTTCCAATTTGGCAAACTCCTCTGCAAATGAGCATCCAGCTAGTTCTGCTAATTTGCAAAATGCTGTGTACACGTTATGATTTGTTTTGGCACTTGTCTGCAAGTAGTTTTGTATGTTGTACTT
>JAESGV010000326.1_pt1 | contig 21495 bp, 15 predicted proteins | sample 9269781 | NCBI WGS metagenome assembly JAESGV01 (sample SAMN15741586, study PRJNA653496) | algae metagenome | isolation source: Tildeniella torsiva UHER 1998/13D and co-occurring heterotrophs from... | place: Slovakia: Slovak Paradise National Park, Hrabusice, Kosice Region | collected 2000-01-01
TTTTAGACACGAGAGGGTTTGCGGGAACTGACCCCAACGCACAAGTGCATTACTTGAAAGTTATCACAGAAGTTCAAATTGAAACAAATGAACCACAAGAACGCTTGGAGGATTTGAAAAAGAAAGTACAAAAGCACTGTCCAGTGTACGCTATGTTTCACGCTTCAGGAACAGAAATGGAGAGCAAATGGATAGCCGTTCCAAAGCAATAAATTTATTGAAGACTCGTTGACTGCTTTCTTGTAACAACACTCGAAAAACATGCAAAATTTGGCTTCATACCTGCACTCATGACATTGTTACTAACACGACAGGCGAACGACAAGTAATTTGAGTTATTACTGCTATGCGTGAGAGTAGTCAAAAAGCATCCTGAAACAGGTAACGCTATTTTGACAGAAGAATCAACGCGTGACGGCGTCACAAGTCTACCAATCAGCTATTTATATTATTATTTCGCGAAATTAGCATCGAAATAATCGACGGCCATGTGACCAAGTATTTTTAACACAACCTTGTTCCACTTTACAATGATACGACAATCCGTTTCCTGTTGGGTTCAAAGATCACACAGCTACAGTTAATAATATTCGCTGTAGCTATTCATATCATCCGCCATGTTTAAAAAGCTCAGATCCAGTCGTGTTCAAACAATTCACAAACATCAACAAATGCAAGCACTCAAAGCAGCAACAATCGCCATCATCATTGCCACTGTGTTATCACAAGCATGCCCATCATGGACCTATCCATTCAAACCAGACTTTCCATCTATCTCCAAGGTAGAAGCCACTGTGACTGCTCTACCAGACGGTTTCCTGTTCAACATGACCAACATTCCACTCATGGAGAACGTACTACTTACTATTCCTGATCTCTACATTCAATCACGCGACGAGATTCCAAACGAAAAGTTGGACGCACTCAGCTCTGGTACTACATGTCACTTTGAGAACTCTAAACTCGTTTGTCCCAAGACAGGCAGTATCTTCTCTAACCCACGTTTCCACTGTGACAATGCAACACTCAATGGATGCCCAACACTAAACTGCAACTGGAAGTTGACTATCGCAGAAGTTATGCACGCTGGAAGAGTTAAGAAGCAACAAAGAGGTGATACCACACTACTCACCTTTTACTACTACATTTCCTACTTGACTCCTGAACGTTTGTCAAACATTCAAAAGTGGGGTCACGGTAGCCAAGACTTGTTCCAATTCCACGCTTCGATCCATCCAGTCTATCACGACCGAGTACAAATTAGTACCGTTCACGCTACGTATCTATACTACGTTCGACCAGAGACTTTCCAACCAGTCGAGTACATCACCATCTCTACATCTCAACCTGATGATGTCATGCACAACATTACTGTTGACCAAACACCACTTGATTTCTTCAAGACATTAGAATGGTCAGACAAGGGCTACACTTTGCTTCAATTCGAAGCCAATCGTGGCGTTCCAAGAGAAAAGAGACAATTGAACACTACATTGACCTTTAGAGGAACATACTGCAGTGGCGCTTCAAAGAACACTAACGGAGGTTGGGACTGCAGTAGATTCCAAGATCCACTTGTCAACATCAACTCTCACATGTTTGAAGCAAGAGATTTGGGTGACGCACCTGCTATCCTTACTACAATCGCACAAGTCTATCACTGCTCCAAGATCGATGCCGCTAGCGACTGCAAACCACGTCCAGGTCCAATTCCAATCGGTGCTGGTGTACAACATGTCATTTGGAGATCTGAACAACTCGCTATGAGTCAATTCGAGTTTGATCCAACTACACCTGTATCTGTTCGCATGTTCTTTGAAGATTCATGGATGGGTCAAGGTGTACACGAATTCCAATTCAAGCAAGGTGACTATGATATCATCTATCCAAGAGATTTCCCTGCCACCATGGATCCATCGATCAACCCTGATAACAAGCTCATCTTGTTGATTCGTTTCAATCCCACTGAGAACTTGCGTGGTATCAACCCAACGGGCAGTTGGTTAGATGTCAAGGTTGGCGTACGTGCTATTCTAGATGGTGTAAATACACAAGAGTCTGGTATCACTACTCCAACAATTTCCATTACTACAGGTAGAGAATACAAGGGTGTTGCCCGTGAACCATTCTCAATGCCAACATTTGGTTGGGTACTAATTGGTATCTCTAGCGCTGTAGTTCTCGCTGTGTTTGTTGTAGCTCTCCTTGTTGGAGCTAGAAGCTACAGAACAAAGAAATATACTCCAATCGTTTAAATAAACAAATAGTTAACTTATTAATATTGATTGTAATCTGTACAAAGCAAGTTTTCTATGTACTCACAGCATGAACTAGTGTCTGCAATTAATGAAATGGACGTTAGTGAGTTTGTTTTAAATCCACAAACTCTCGCCAGTCGTACCATTCCACGCACCAATCACTTCCTACCAATGTATCGTTCATACCAACAACGCACTGCTACTGTTTGGGAGGACTACCGCTTTATTAACAACATGATTCTATTTCCGTGTAATAATGACCCCAGATTAAAACAGAGAACACAACAGTACTACGATTTACATAACAACCACACACGATACTTGGAGCCAAAGCGGCGGAGGCATGATCCATGTGAACCACCAAACGAATGCGTTTTATTGCTCCTGCCAACAGAAATATTTCAACACATATTTGACTTTCTTACTAATTCAGAGTTAGCGAGACCAGTTCGCGTGTGTAAACAGTTCAATGAAATAATTATCAGCTATGGTAGATATCCTAAGGCTCACATTAGTTCATTATTTGCAAAAGTGTACGAGAATAAGCCTGTTTCATCACAGAAAGATGTATTAGACACTCTTCAAAAGACAATTGATAAACTAAATCGAGATTTGGAGCCAAAATGGCGATATGAACAAAAGAAAGAGCAATGGAAAGAGTTTTACCAAAACTATTCAAAACCACATCTACCATGGAGTCAATGGAGCACCACTCTGACTGAAGATGAACTCAAGTGCATACGAGAAAAATTACTAGAAAGAGTAGAAATTATTAGTGCGCTCAAGCATCATCCTTATGGCGGACATGAAGTGGAATATAAATCTGCGCTTCGGATTGGAGATATTCTTATACGTCACTTTGTCATGTCCAGAGAAAGGAGGTGTAAATGTCGTTTCTACGCAGAGAAGGGTGGAAGCGAATATTCTATTGCTAAGCTCTATGAAGATGACATAGATGATTATAGACTTTTAATAATTGCAACAAATAGATTTGAAGAATTGAAAAAAGATCTTGGAATAGAGAAACTACCTAACAAAGTAGCGTTTCACGCAATCGAGCTTGCCTTACCATGGTTTGATAGGGACTATGAAAGGGATCCATATGACGACGTAACATTCGAGTAAAGATTTGTAACTTTCACCTGTCACTTTCGTGGCGAGAAAATGCGAAGTTTGGTCATCGTTGTAGTGTCCTGTTTGGTAACCATGGTGATGACCCAAACCTATACACTTTCTGCAGTCTTCGACGACTATCTAAATAATCCATTCGCCATAGCCGTTGGTGTAGTTAGAAGAACATCTTCTGGTGGGTTCTTTTCTACATACAGCTATAGTGTAACATATCGTGTGGTCACAACTTTTGGTTCTAGTTTAACAAGGTCAGTACTTGAATCAGCAAAAAACTACAATTATTCACTCTCATACCCTGGTAACGCGTTTGACCAATACTATTCTATTTCTTCCACCGAGTATTCAGCATTTATCAGAGGAGATTATCGATTGGCTATCTCAGCGCCAAACGGTGTCACATACAGACAAAATTTTGTTATCGATGGCTTTGAAAATGTTGCCGTTTTAAAATCTTTAGACTCTAAGAACACGAATGATGTAGGAGTGTTGCTGACAAGATACTTGTCATCAAATACATACGTACTCAAGTCAATATCAACACTAAATTCACCAAAGTATAACATTTTGTATGGCATTAGTAACTGCTACAATGCACCAGTACGTTACTCATACACAGGAAATACAGTCTTTGTGAACAACTCGATAACTACAGATTCCAATTATGTCACAGCAGTTGCTTCTGGTGTAACCCTACATGGCAAGTTGGCATCAGGTTGGACTAGTGTTTATGCAGATGTTCCCAGTTGTCCCACATCTGCTCCAACGCCATTTGTAGAGTTTTGGACTACAAATAACATCATTTATGTGTCAGTTGGATCATCATTTGGATGTTGCTTACTGTGTTGCTGTTCATGTTGTTTATTCTTTTGTTGTAGAAGATACATCAACAACAATCGCAGAAATAGCACAAATTACTATCAATTTACTACTACACCTGTTGCGCCTTCGTATGCTATGAATGAGGTACAGTATGCACATAGAAGCTCGTACACACCTCCTACAGAGTCGTATGAACCTCCACAGTACGTTCCTCCAACAACACAAATAAGCTCTCGTGCACAATCTGTTACGTTTGGCGATAATCCTGTATTTGATCCAGTTACAGGTACATTTAGACCACAACAAGAACAAAAAGTGCATTTTGATCCTGTTACAGGTGAGTTTAGAGCATTTTAATTAAAAGATCAGTAAATCTTCTTTCCTTGGCTTGTACGAGCATTTCATCTCCAAATTTGTTTTCAAATACAAATGGTGTACGTAACAAACCATAAAAATCTACCAGGCTACGTAGTTCTAGTGGCCTATATTCTTGTCCAATAATACGATAGTAACGATAGAACAAATTGCAACTCAACTTGTACACTACGCTACCAAAAGCACCAGTACTGGTTTCTATTTTGCATGTGTCCCATACTAGTTCATCATGTGATGCAACAATTGAAGAAAAATTCACCACTTCCGAACTAGAAATAGCATCACAACATAATTCCATTTTTCCAAAATCAAATTGTACCCATGGATAAGCGTCATCTTCAGACGTGGAAAAAAGAGAACTGTTGCTAGTTCCAAAACCGTATCGCTCAAATTCTCCAATACCAGATCCAACAATTGAAATATCTTTGGATCCGAATCGTTTCGATGAGCTTGTTGCTTTGGCAGGGAGTAGCGCATTATTTCGTATGTACTCGAATATTCCTTTTGTTGTGTAGAATGGTGTTCCTGATGCTCTTTCTATGTTGACGCGATGAAATAGAATCGGAGCGGAAAACTTGGTTGGAACATGATCGCCACGTACACCTTGTGGTGCGAATCGGTATTGATGGTATGTTCCAATTTGTGGAAATTTCACAACATGGGTAGTGTTGGTACCAACACTCTTAGCCATGTCAACCTTTGTTATTCCTCGACTTGGAATTTTTTGTACTTCGATGATTGGATCAGTAAGGTCCATAATGGGTACAATGACATCAACTGTTTCTTTGTATTTACGGAGTTCCATGTTTGCTCGTGGAGCAGGGTCATTGTATGGAACTGATGGAGCGCTAATGACACTCAAACCATCTGCAAACAATGTTTCGACAGTGAATACGAACGATTGATGGTACTTTGACTCTAATGTAGTACTTGTCTTGGATCCATTGTAGATTAAAATACCAGGTTTAGAGTAACTAGAATCGGCTCCGATGATGACTTCTATTTTCCCAGTCCTGAGTTTCATTTTCGATGGAGGTGATATTTGCGCGCGTACGCGATACGATGTAGCAGATGGTACTTCTTGCCAAGATAATTGTCCGTTACAATATACTGGCGGATATGTTCCTGTTGCGTATTTGAACGATGATTGTACTCGCGTTATGACTTGTGGCGCGAGTTCTAGTTGAGACGTATGGAGACGTAGTTTGGCTATAGATGTCATCTTTCTGATAGTCAGTGGAGAGTCGTCTTTCAAATGGTCAATATACTCTACGGTTGATCTTAGTGTGGAGAGTTGTTCTGCTAACTTTTCATGATTGGTGATGTGTAGTTGTTCTGCCGCTTCGTGAGTTGGATATCTTTGGTTTTCGACTATTGCGAGTGCCATTTCATATTCGTTCTCGATTTGTTCAATTGTTTGTTGCGAGTACTCGTCTAGCATACTTAAATTAGATTCTAGTTCTGCAATGGCATCTAGTAATGTTTCTGTGCTGAGTGTATCAGTTACTTTGGGGTCCAAGTCAACTATTGGTTGCACAGCATGAGCTGGATTGTGTGATAGGAGGCAACGAGTACAAAAGGTGATGTTACAGTGAGTACAGAATAGGGTTACTGACTCTTTGTGTATGATACAAATGATACTTGCTTCTATAGGAATTTTTTGGTGGTCTCCAACTAGTTCATGCAGCTTCGCGAAACAGTCGTCACAACATTTCTTCTCACAGGTGTTGCATTTACACGTTGCTCTTGCGTCGCATGTGTTTCGGAAACATCGTGAGAAACCTTTGTTACTTCTTTCCAATGCAGATAGTTTTGTGTGCTTTCCACACAATGGACAATCTACGAGTTCAACGTGATTTTTTTGTTGCAGGTGTGCCATTGCGAGCCTTGTTTGCACGCATTCTAAGCATAAAGAATGGCCACAACAAAGTTTTTCTGTTACTGGTGTACACGCGTTGCACATTGAGCATAAATACGGTGCATATGTTTTGTTTTCGTGCATTATTTTCGCCACACCTGCAAGTTGTAGCTTCCCATACACGTCGTTTGGGTTAGCACAGTCCTGGTACGCAGTAAAATCTCCTGTGCTTGCTTCTACTTCCCTAGTTGTACTGAAGCTGAATGACATGGTGTGCGTACTGCTGTTGCTGTTGTAATTTATAAACTGTTATTTCTGCGACGATATGTTTGATGGAAGGTGTTCGGATTGTTTTCCGTGAGGATACGCTGGTTTAACCCCTGAAGATGATAAAGAAGCGAACTTGAATTGTTTCTCATTAGAGGGAACTTCGGAGTTAGATCCAGATTGTACTATTTCGTGATAAAAACGTCTATCTGATTTTTCGCCGTTGTCGTCTCTGCAATATGGCCAGTTCTTTACGTTCTCGTGATATTCAAGCCCATCATCAAATTGAAATCGTTGTTCTACAAGTCTTCCCATTTCCCATATCCCTTGTAGTTGGCTACCGTTTTGAAAGTGCAAAGTCCCTCGTCCGTGAAACATTCCATCTTTGATTTGGCCTTTATATTCTGTTCCATTATCGAACTTATAGGTCCCTCTTCCCTCCATTCGCTCGTTAACGGTATCTCCAACATATTGACATCTAGTGAACTCCATATTTTCGCTATGAGTAACTGAGTTGGTTACAGTTGGACTGGTAAGTCAACTGGCTGCTTTCCTATTCTACAGTACAACCTTCTCAGATGAAGCTCATATTGCTTGTAGCTGTGGTGATCGTATCGATTTTATCTACTTTATTAGCAGCTCCAACAAATTCAGAAGAGCTAGCAAAAGAACTAGTTAGAATTTACGGACAGACCACAATAGATCGAGAAGGTAATTTGAGAATCAATTATTGACGTCAAGCGAGTTGCTCTCAGCGTACAAATTGCACATCGTGTACCGTGGACTACTGGTGTGTTTGGTTGTTAAAAGATAATTCAGCAATTCGAGTTTCAAGAGTAGCCGGCAACGTTACTGTTTTAGATGCTAAGGGTTTCGACTTTTGTTGGTCTGGTACAGCAATAGGAGCAGCAAATAGAAATCTAAATCCAACAGATTTAACTGGTGCTGCAACCAATTTGTTAGTCACGTCAGGATATAATGACTATCAGTGGAAACAGTGCTCAGTTAAAAGCGGAGCCACTCTAGTAGCTGGAATAGTTGCTCCAATAGTGTCCATTTTCTTACTATGCTTATTGTGTTGCACAATTTACTGCTGTTGCTGCAGACACCGGACTCCAAAAGAAAATTATGACGAGTACATTCCTCTTGACCCAAAGAAAAGATAAAAGTTACAACTACATGCTGTTCAATTTTTTTCTCGATCTTACAACATAAACTTTTCACTTCGAAACTCGTCATGCCACCAAAGGCCAAAGCAACTCCCAAGTCCAAAGCCAAGGCAGCGGACAAGCCAAAAGAAGCAGAAGATAAACTCGAAATTAAGCAAGACTCTAAAACGCAACAAGCGTTTATTGATTTCTATACAAACATTGAAGATCCAGTACGCATACTTTCACTCTTCTAACACGAACAGACCAATAATAATTTATTTCGTTTCTTCCAAAGACCGGGTGCCAATGATAAATCCTATTTTACTGCACATGGTATGAATGCGGTGGAAATAGCAAGAAACTACGAAAAAACACTTGCTGCTCTTCGTTTTTGGCCAGGTTCGCGTCCTGAGGAGTATCCAAAACGCGACAACGAAGATGTTAGACGCAATAGGTATGAATAAATTCAAAAACTGACAATATTAGAAGCGACGAAGAGTGGATGGGCAAGGGTTTGCCTTACGTTACCTTAACACCCGTACAATTCGATAGATACCTACGCGACTTGTTAACAGTTAAGGGAAAGAAGGTAGAATTATGGACAAACACTGGTGGAAACAAATGGGCGTGTGAAAAATCAGTATGTTGCTTGGTAACACGATTTAACAAAATAATAGGGTTCACCAGGTAATCTACAAGGTTTTGAAGATTTATTGTTGGGTACATACGGAAATGAAACTCCAGTCGTTATGGCTATTCAGCTTGCTCAAAAGGATACAACAGTAAGTTTGTACTTGATCCTCACAATTTGTAGGAAGTTGGAATGGCATTCATCAACACGTCACTCAGAAAGATATATATTTGCTCATTCATGGATAATGATCAATACTCTATTCTGGAATCACTTATTGTACAAATTGGAGCTAAAGAAGCGTGTATGCATATCGAAACAAACAGTTTTGCACATGCCAAGATTGTTGATGTTCTCAAGAGAAGTGACGTTGTTGTGAGTGAAGTTAAAAAGTCGTACTTCAAGGTCGATAATATCGAGCAAGATTTGAAGCGACTTCTTCACGCAGATAACAATATTGTTCACAATTTACCAGAGTTGGAAGTGAAACATATAATGGGTCCTGCTGCATGTTTAATTCACTATTTGGACGTAAGTACCAGTGATTGTTAGCCTAACTTTTAGTTAATAACTGATGAGAACAACCATGGTTATTATCGATTGGCTAAATTCGATATTGGACAATTTATGAAGTTGGATAGTTCAGCAGTAAAAGCATTGAACTTGGTCCCACAAGCAACAGATAGTAAGCAGTGTAACAACAAACTAACCAATAAGCAAACAAATCCATGAACTTGTTCGGATTGTTAAACCATTGCAAGACTGGTATGGGTTCTCGTCGCTTGATGCAGTGGATCAGACAACCATTGTTGAACGTTGCAAAAATCACGGAAAGACAAGATCTAGTTAGCGTCTTTATTGAGGATACTGTTCTCAGAAAAACGCTACAAGATGACTACTTGAAGAAGATTCCTGATATTGATCGTTTGGTAAAACGATTCCAAAAGTTACGTGCCAATTTAGAAGATTTGGTCAAGTTGTATCAATTTGTAATTAGAATCAGTGATCTTCAAGCAGTGTTCCAGAACTACGAAGGTGATGAGAAGCAGAAAGAACTTTTGGAGCAAAAGTATATTAGTAATCTTGCTGTAAGTTTTATATGCCGATTTTAACATTTAGACCATCGCGAACGACTTTGTTCGTTTTGTGGATTTAGTAGAAACAACGATTGACTTGGAAGCAGCTCAAAGAAACGAATATTTGATCAATAGTGAGATAGATGCCGAGTTGGGAACTCTAAAAACTGATCTCTTGGAAATGGAAGAAGCTATTGAACAAGCAAAAGACGAAGCAAACGAAGCGTTAGGTGTAGAAGCCAAGTTGGACAGAAACAAACAATTTGGTCATCACTTGGTTATTTCAACAAAAGATGAAAAGACGTTGCGTTCCTCGGATACAAAATACATTCCACTGCAAACAGCAACAGGAAAGCACAGATACACAACTACCGACTTCCAGGAATTATCCGACGACTACAAGGAGATTTCAGGCAAATACGAAGCCAAACAAAATCATCTAGTAGAGCAGGTATGATCTGAATTATATTAACTAATTCTTTAGTGTGTGAAAATTGCCGCAAGTTTTATTACTGTAATGGAGAGTTTAACAGAACTTGTTGCTGAGGTTGATATTTTAGTCAGTTTTGCGCATCAGTCGTGCATGGCTAAAATTCCATACGAACGTCCAAAGGTTATCTCATACGAAGACTGTGATGGCATGAACCCAGCAAGAATCGACTTGAAACAAGCAAGACATCCCTGCCTCGAGAATCAAGATATCATTTCATTGAACGCCAGTTCGTTTATTGCCAACGATGTGAGTTTGGTTCAAGGCAAGAGTGATTTCATGATCATTACAGGTCCAAACATGGGTGGAAAATCAACATACATTCGTATGATTGGTGTAATCACTTTGATGGCTCAAATTGGATGTTTCATTCCTTGCGCCGAAGGATCTGTTGTCACAACTAGAGATTGTATTCTCGCTCGTGTTGGTGCAAGCGATTCTCAATTTAGAGGTATCTCTACATTCATGGCAGAAATGTTGGAAACAGCAACTATCTTAAATAACGCAACAGAGAATTCGTTGATCATTATTGTAAGTTTCCTCTACCATTGCTAATAGATTAGGATGAATTGGGCCGTGGAACGTCAACATTTGATGGATTTGGCTTAGCATGGGCTATTAGTGAGCATATTATCACTGAGAAAAAGTCAATGACTGTGTTTGCCACTCATTTCCATGAGTTGACAGCTTTAGGCGACGAGGGAACTTACCCAAATGTCGCAAATATGCACGTTGTCGCAGATACAACAGAAAATACAATCTTGATGAGATACAAGTTGGAAGACGGTCCTTGCTCACAAAGTTTCGGTATTCATGTCGCTCAACTAGCCAAATTCCCAGAAGAAGTAGTCAAAGTCGCCAAACGTAAAGTTGAAGAACTGGAGAACGCAGCAGAATCAGAAGGTGAAACAAAGAAGTTAAAATTATCTGAAGCGTTTATGCGTGATACGCTACGCGAGTTTTGTTTGATTCGTAATGATGAGAATCGTGATGAACGGCTCACACAACTCAAAACAAAGATTGACAAGAAAGCAGAGGCTGATGAAGATCTGCAAGAGGCACTGAAGAAGATTCGTGCACAATAAACTTGGACATTGATGATATCTGTTGTTTTCGCAAACTGATCACGGCAAGTAGGCCATCCTTACTGGATTGTAATAGAGTTCTTGGTGGCTTGGGAATTCAAAGCAAACCAAAAGATCAACTTATGCAACGCAAAAATCACCCAGACACCACTGTTGACAAAATCGACGCAAAAAGACAAAAACATGGTAGCTCAAACACAGATAAAGCACCATGCAATATGAACATGGAAGAAAGAAAAATGTGGATTAGAGATTCATTAGTTTATGTTAAAGGGGTGACCGTCACTGACACTGCTGTTATTTGTGAAAATGATGTAGCATTCAGATGTTTTGTGGACTTACTAAAACAAATCGATACAGATCCTATGGTTTATTTAGAGACAGACGCTACTTGGTACCGAGGAAATCAAGCGCAGAAAAATTCTAGATTGTATCAGTGTCTGAACGCCTTCCATCGCGCAACAGTAAGCCCAATCGCACCAAGCCCAAATTATTCACCTGCAAGTTTGAGAGCTCCATTTGTAGCACACTACGCAAACATTGAAACGATATTCGATTTCTTAACATACATGAAACAACACACCGATTACGGAAGTAATGGAGACACTATTGGAACTATTCGATTTTTCAGTGTGGCAATTAATCAAGAATGTCAATGTAATATTTGTATTTGACCAATCGTCCTGTTTGCAAGTTGTTCTTATTGACTTTTTGTAACTTTCAATCAACTTGAAAGAACTTGTCATTCAAACCTCAAATATTTTTGTCTTGGTGGTATGATAATTGATACGCATGAACACCGAAGGTACTTGTTTTAGAACATGTGTTAATATTTTTAAGACGAGAATTCACAAGATATAATACTATCAGACTTACTATTGAAAACATGTTCACAATCAATATCGACACCGTTACGCCTACAACAAGCACAGCAATTGCGCGTGTTTTTATCAAATGTGAAGAATGATCAATTGATAAAAAAGAAGGTAGAGCGCATTGTACCTTCACTGGAAAAGATATTACTCGACACGTACGATAACACCACTCTACTAACTGTTAAGGGAATTACAAGAACAAGGAGTGATTTTATTCGCTACTTTGGCAGTTGCACTAAAACAAGATGCAACGGTTCTGCTCCAGACATTTCTACAACGACTTAATCAAGATGTCTACGCGAATATTTTGATACAGTACGTGGATCAAATCAAGACGCAGAAAATATCGAACATGTACACTTCCCAGTTGCAATTAATTTTAACAGGTGTACAAGTAAGTCATTCGAAACTATTTAACTGTTTAAAGAACATTCTAGAACACGGCGCGACCTCGAACGTTAGAATGATCGATATTATCGAAAAACTCGCAGTCGACTTTCCAACAGTTTTTAAAAATCAATTCCAAGACTTGATAGATGTGTTAGTTGGATGGTACTTGGATAGAGAAACATCATTCCGAGTACGACAAAGGATAACCACGTGTTTTTGCAACTTTAAAGGTTTGTGGATCACAAACATTGACTTTACTTGCGGACTATTGGACAAGTTCATCATTGACATGAAATCGATCAACGACGAACGACAGTACAACAATTTTGTTAGGTATGGGATTATGAACATGCTAACAATATAGTTGTTTTGCAGCAATTGCACTAGCTTTGGATACACTATTTTCTGTTTGTGCGACGAAACTATTGCCAAGGCTATTCCAAACGTTTATTGCGTCAATCGATCGATTTTCAGACAAACAAAAACGAATTTGGAAAGCAACAAGCGAGGCAATTGTCACATTCTCGACTATTCTCAAGGCGGATTATATTCCTTACATTTCTGCAACCAATGACTACTTGTCCGCAGTTTTGCGCAAGTTTGAAATTCCAAATGATTGGTTAGAAGTGACAATTCAAATTGTCGACCAAATACCAGATCTCACTTTGGATGTCGTACGACCATTACTCCAAGCAACACTCAACTATGCTCACTCAAAAACGACTGTTCAACCATTTGCCAAGTTGTACGCCAAATTCTTCAAAATCGAAGGACTCATTCAAGAGTTGTTTTCTGTTGTACCAAGGTTAGAAAACCAACAAGCATGGAACAGATCAAAGTTGTCAGAAGTGAACTTCTCAATGGCTATGATCATGGCGTGCATGGATGAGAAGCTTATGGAATGGACTTGGAAAGCGCATAACCACTGGGGAATAGTTGGATACTATGCACCATCGGTGTTTGTTTCGTTTTTGAAGAGTTTACACGAGCAGTACGCTCAATTATTATTGACTGCTCCAGAAGCGATGACGGCACTGCAACCATTGATACTTCAGTGCTGTCAATCTGCATTAGAAAACAGTAGTATGTCATCTTCCATTAAGATTCAAGTCATGACATGGATAAGTACTCTTATCACCGGTGAATATGTCAAAGCTCACGTTGGAAATACCGTTATTCCAATTCTTGTTGCCATGTCCCGTGACAGAGATTTTAATGTTAGAGCAAAGGCACTAACATGCTCAACAAGTGTGTTGCTCGAGTTTAAGGGAAATTTTGACAGATCAGATTCTGTATTGTTCGAACTTTTGGATGTAGTGATGTCAGGTTCTGATGACATGGAAGATTCAGTTTCATCAGTTGCGATGAGTTGCTTGAGTGATTTAGCACCGATTTTGATGGATGGAGACATTTGGGATGAGTTCAAACTCTTCAAATCTGGATTCAAAGTTCCATCCATCCCATCTGCTTTCAAATCTCGCCATTTTGCTCTACTCTTCAAACACGTACGTTTTTGATGATATTATTAACAAAATAGTTCCAATCAAACGAGACCATTGAAGTTTCTACTATCGAGAGATTGTACCACGTATGTACTTCGGATCAAAGTGGTTCTGTTGTGGATAATTCTAAAAAATATTTATCATCGTTTTACTACCAATGGGTAGTCACAGAAGCTGCACGCTATTGCGTTGCACATAGACTACGCACACACTTGGGCACAGCATTTCAAACTTTTGAATCATTTGAGAAACTTCTCCAAGAACGCAACGACAACTATTTGTTCTTGCAATTCATTGACGAATTAGAAAGAGAAATGACAAGAGCCATAGATGGTCCTTCCCATCATTCACCAACCACTGTACAATTCTTTGAAACAAATAAGAAAGTATGTCAGGATTGGTTCTCCCGATTCAGACCGTTAATAGCTCGTGTGAGTGAAAACGCGACTCATGTAAGAAGTTCTTCTCAAAGACTACAAGATCTTCGTGTAATGATTTTGAAGACTGCGAACGAGAGCACCGATTGGTCTCTACTAGAGAAGCATGTAGTCGAGTATGAACGTGTTATAGTACAGATGGGTAGCAGGCTAATCGAAATGCGTGACGTTGATGCAATTCAAGGGTTGTTGAAATGGACGGAATCAGTATTCTCATTTGTTGCGACCAAGATCGAAGCGTCTAAACCAAAATTGGATGCTATTTTGAATGTTCTTACAGCGTTGAGACAAGAATCCAATGGCGAGTGGGAGAGTGCAATTGAATTATACAAGATTGCTTTCGAGGAAGTTACACATTTAGACGCTGATATTACTGCTCCACTTATCGCCGATAGAGTAGTGATATGTTTCACTAACCTTCAAGACGCGACTGGTATCGAAAATTGGCAGCAGTTTATGGATTCATTTAGACAAAAATTCTCCAACGACGAAAAACTGTCGGTACTTTCACAATCTCAACATACGGACGTCATTCTGAGAATTTCACAAGAAATGCAAAAATTCGATCAAAGCCAACCAGTAGACTTGCCAGAAGCTTTCAACTCTATTGATCGTTCCAAAGTGGCCTATCTACAAGCACTCACCAAACCAAATGAAAAGAAAGAACTCATGGAGGCAAGTAGACTCTTACTCAAATCGGATCTGGAACGTTTGCGATTCTGTACCTCAAAACAAGTTCATCCGTACTTGTCTCAATTGTACTTGACAAAACATACAGATTCTGCACCTGCAAAGAACGCACAAGATTCAAATAGAATATCATTTTTACAAGAATTACGCCGTGTGAACCCACCAAACAATAACTTGATTCTAGAACAAGTCAAGAGTGCTCGAAGTACAAACAACTTGCAACTAGCGAGTCGTTTGTTAGAATCTACGACAGCCAAAGACTCTACTGTAGCTTTAGAAAGAATAAGAATTAAGAGCAAATTGGATTCACACGCCTCGTTAGTTGATTTGATTTTGCATTTGAAATCAACAGAACTTAACAAGGACAAAGCAACGTCAAAAATGTTTTTGATTGCTCATGAACAATTGAAAAACTTTGAGACTTTTGATTCCGTTAAACAAGATTTGCAAATGAGCAGAGAAGAAGCACTCGATAAGTTTGCAGTTAATGCCGTGGATACAGCAACAGATGCCAGCTCGAGAAGAAAAGCATTAGTTAACTATGCCGAGTGGACCTTCACACAATATGAAACTGAACTTGCCAAAATCTCTCAAATCGTTTTAACTAGTGGAGAAAAAGAGCAACTGACAACTTACGGAAAAGTAGAGTTGATCGAATCAACATTCAACACTATTTTACTTCCACAAATTCGACAAATACTAGATTCTAAAGAATCACTCCAAATCGACTCTAGTGCAGCAACAATCAAGTCCAAATTCTCCGAGTATGAGAATGTAGACACTATCTATACTGTATTTTTACAGGTCAAGAGAAGATTGTATGCGCCTATTCTAAAATCTATGCAATCGTACTTTGAATCGTTACGACTACAAGATGACGTATTTGTCACCTTACAACTGTTAAAATTGATAACAAGACATGCCAATGAGTTCGAAACCGAGATTCTTCATGGAATAGAAACCACATCCGTTCGTGGTTATTATGAAATCGTTCCTCAACTATTCGCGCACATTGGAGGAGATCCAATCGTGCAACAAATAATCAAATCATTACTCTTAAAAATTGGAACCGAGAACACCCAAATGATTGCCTACCCACTCATTGTAGGATGCTACAAAAAGAATGTTTCCAAACACTACTTAATGGTAAAATCAGAACTTAGTCAAGTAGGTCAAGCACAGAGAATTCTAGACGGAGTACAAATTCTGGTCAAAGAATTGAGTAGAATTACCCTCTTGTGGGAAGAAGTATGGTTAGATCAACTACCAAGTATCCATAGAAAACTCGTTCGCGATTACGGAGCGTTTAAGAATGCTCGTGAAACGATCCGATCGACAGAAAGCGAAAAGTCACATTTGGAAAGAGGCAAGTATGCCCAGTTGATGCGTTCCGCTATTGTTCAACTTCAATCCACAGTCAAGTTAACTATTGGTGGACTACCAGAAACAAAACACGAAGTACGATTCCAGGAAAAGTTTGAAACGATTTTGACAAGAATTGTTTCCAGCATCAACCAAATGCCAAATGAAGACAGTGCTATGGAGTTAGCCGCTCAAACGTTGCATCAGATAGGCAAAACAATGATGAGTATCTATCATGGAACCAATCAACTGTCATTGCAATCAATTTCTCCCGTACTTGCTTCTATAGACGCTCACATTCCAATGCCAATGATGAGCACTAGCGATAGAGTCGGTGATAGAAGAATCGAAATTACAAAGATAGAAAACAATGTGCAAATCTTGGGTTCAAAAACAAAACCAAAGAAGTTGGCTATGATCGGAACAGATGGAAACAAGTATACATACCTTCTAAAAGGTAGAGAAGATTTGCACTTGGATGAACGTGTCATGCAATTCTTGCGTGTTGTTAACAAGGCTCTTGCATGCGATTCCAGTTCAAAGAGTCGAAGACTAAGAGCCCGTCACTATGATGTTATTCCACTGAGCGACAGATCAGGTCTCATCAGATGGGTAGATGGAAGTACACCTATTCTTTCCTTGCATCGTGAGTGGTTCATGAAGACAAAGGGTTCAGTACCATACAGACCAGTTGATTCATTCTTTAGCAAGTTGGTACCTGCTCTAAAGCAACATGGAATATCATCGGCAACATATCCATATCCAAAAGATATCCTTCGTACTGTTTTGAAGCAACTTATGGCTGAAACACCAAAGGATCTATTAGCGAAGAAGTTGTGGTTAAATAGTCCTTCACTTGATGCATGGTGGGACACTACTCGTCGCTATAACAGAAGTGTTGCTGTTATGAGTATGGTTGGATACACAATCGGTTTGGGAGATCGCCATTTGGACAACATTCTAGTATGTGACAGCGGAGAGGTCGTACACATTGACTACAATGTCTGCTTTGACAAAGGCTTGCGCCTAAAGGTACCCGAAGTTGTTCCATTCAGAATGACTCCTATTATCCAAACAGCACTAGGAGTTACTGGTGTTGAAGGTACATTTAGAACAAGTTGTGAACAAACCATGCGCGTACTACGCGACCATAAGAACACACTACTCATGCTCTTGGAAGCGTTTGTATACGATCCACTCGTTGATTGGACTTCAGAAAAACAAAATGAAGACATGTACAATTTGGAGCTCAAAGTATCGTTAGGATTGTTCACAAGTCGCATCACCGAAATGAAAGATTTTATGAACAATGTATTCACAACGTCAACGGAACGTATTTCCAATTTGCAACGCACATGGAGCTCCATCAAAGAGTTTGTCGACACATCGGGAAAGAACGTAGATGAATATTGGACTGCCACTCGCGAAGAAGAGAATTCTAGAAATGAACTCAAATTGATGCTGGAAGAGAAGCAAAAGTTGCAACCACAGTTGGAAAAGTCGACTCGAGCTCTCGCCAATCAAGTCCGCACTACTGCTCCTGCGAAACGATCTCTTCAAGGCAGACTCGAGAAGCAGTTAAGAAGTTATGGTGCTATCTCTGATCTTCACCACAAGGCATACGAAGTATTAATGAACTGGAGAGACTTTAACGCAGGTGTTTTCACACTCGCACAACCAACACCACAATTAAGTCATTTACTTCCATATCTTCCCGATTTGGTAAAACGATTGGGAACAAACATACTTGTGGAGTTCAATGAGTTAGATGTCGCTATAACTCAAGTAGCAACACAAAGACAACAAATAATTACAGAATTGTTTGTCCATGTAAAAGAGTTACAAACTCTGTTAGTGAAATGCTACGGCTCATGGCAAGAGTACATGACTATTGATGCTAGTTACCACTGGAGTAACAAGATCTATCAAATTCTACTCGACGCAGATAACATGGAGCAAGTAGATGAGATCGCCGCTAGTTTGGAAGAAGAACACGAGAAACAACTAATTCAACAAGAGAAAGATGAACTACAAGAAATTGTCGAAAGCGTTGAAGCTGTTAATCAAAAGATGGAATCATCCAAAGCACGTCTTGAAGAAAAGGGAATATCGTACATGCAGAAAGCACTCGCAGAAGCGAAACGCAACTTGATAGAGTTTGTATCCACAAAGTTGAGAAACACAAACGAGTTACACTCCTACCTTGTGAAATATACTCTTTTCGCACTCCTTGATCAACTCGACGAACAAGAAGATGGTTTGGACGACTCAATCGGTGGTTTAGAAGAGGATGAGCAAATAGAAAGAAAGATTCCTAAAGGATTCGGAAAGTTGAGTCGATTGACAAGTATGTTGGATGTTTTAGTTCAATTAGAAGCAGATTTACGAGTACCGATTATGCGCGAGCAAATTGCATTACTCACTACTTCGTTGAAACATTGCATCACTGCAGTCTCAGAATTTTATGAAATGTTCTCCCGATCACTGTTTGCACAAACTTTGACTCAACCAGTTGCATACACAGTTGATCAAATTCAAGAACACCTAATGACAGACAATCTATTGAAGGCATATGACGCTCTTTTCTCAAAGATGCAAGTTCCATTCAAGCAATTTACTACTGTGAACGATACTGACCACATTCTACACGTAGAACAACTCTCGTGCATCGAAGAAATACTACAGGAAGTATCCAGCTCAGATCGTAGTATCTATTCGCAAGAAGAGCTTCACGCGACTCTTGTGTCCATTCTACAAAACTATGTAGAAAACGTACTGGCAAAGGTCACTTTCCCAACATTCACTAGTTTGCTAAAGTCATGGGGTATTCACTCTGGCACTCGTATTAGTTTGAATGAAATCGAATTACCATGGAACTCGGCTACTCGTGAAACAGAAATGTTGAATATTGTGCTATCAAACTTTTTGACCTCACAACAAGCATGTGATGAAGAAAAACTCCAAACAGAGTTTGTTAAAATGGAACACGGATTCCTCAAGTACATGGCAGGAGTGTTACAAAGCGATCTTGCCAAATTCATGTGGAGTAGCGTAAATCGTGAACAAATTGCAACTCCATCAGTAATGTACGTCATTCAATGGCGTAATCAACTATTACAGTCCATTGCTACTAAAGCAACAAAGTTGAAACAATTAACCGATAATGTCCAAGTACCATTGGAGAAGTATAGAAAGATTGAAGTAACAATTGCAGCACAACTCGGTAACGTGAACGTATCAGCACAACAGTCGCAAAAGTTAATGGAAAACATCAAGGTTAGAGATGACAATTTGTTAAGGATATCTGCCCATGATCAACAATTGTCTCAATTATGTTTATACATTGTAGAACTCGAAGCATACAGATCCAAGAATGAAACAACAGAAAAACTCAAACAAGAGTTACGTCCTTTGGTACGACAATGGGCAGAAATGAATCACGCAGAAGTATCACTCAAACGTTTGCAATCAGAAGCCTCAGAACGATTATCACAAATTGAAACGGATGAAGAAACATTGACTGTCAAGTTGAGAAAACTTACACCATATGTCAAAAAGAATCATTCTTCAGTTCACAATATCGAAGAGAGGTACAAACAGATGGTAAATGGTATGATTGATCAAGTAAAACAAACAGAAGAACAATTTGTCAAATATGTTCAAGTGGTTTCCGAAGTTGAGAACATGGTTGAGTCGATTGTACGCGTTACGACAGGATTCAAGAATTGGAACTCGACATTGAAAAACTTTAGAGGATTCTTACAAACTCACGACAAGTTCTGTAGATCCGTGTTTGCAGATTTGATCAAGAAACGATTGGAAGTCATGAGCAATTCTGTGAGTGATTTCACACCAAAAACAGAAAAAACTATCCAAGAAATACAAGAACGCATAGTTAACGCCAATCAACAAATATCTACTCAATTGGAAACTATTCGCCAACAAATCAACAAGCACAACGCAACAAGTACATTTGATGATGATGACGAAGAACTTGTAGAAGAGGAACAAGAGAAACAAAAAGAAGTTGGAAACAGTTATGCTATTGGTGTTTTGAAACGTGTGCAAACAAGATTAGATTGCGACGTAGATGTTGAAAATCAAGTTGCCGATGTTATACTACAGAGTACAAGTTTGGATAATCTGAGCTCCATGTTTGAGGGGTGGTTGGCATTCGTTTGATCTTCAGCGATAATCCACATCAAATGCACAGAGATCGCCCATGTTCGTCATAATAATGATTATCTCAAATAAATAATTTACATTTAATAATATCTTTTTCCTGGGTGTATTCCCTTCATTCTATAGATAGGACTGTGATTGAGCGTACTAGATTGAATATTTTCCGCTTGAGCATTGACAAAGCTGAGAAGATCTACCAAATGTTCTTGCCTATTGTCATACTTTTTTACCCACCTTTCAATTGTTTTAAATGCGCAAACGATGTAAGAAAAATCGGTAACTAGAGAAGAAAGAGCTTGCGTCAAGCTTTCATACTCTAATTCTAAGATTGATTCACCATTTAAAACCTCCAAAGCATTATATCGCAAGTAATTATGAGCTTTGATTTTGATGTTGTTGTTTTCGACACCTTCCAAGCTCAAGCAATCGAACACGTTGCACTGATTTACATTTTGTTCTAAATGCGTAAGTAATATTCCTCGTTGTTCGTATAACATGTACTTTGAGCATAAATGGATCATTGGTACTATATCACTGACGAAAGGCACATACAACTCGCCTGTATAGACGCTCTTGACTAAATTGGAAACTAATGTTGGATCGTCTTCTAATTGAAGTTCGTTAGTGTATGTCTCCATCATTCCCGAGTTAATACATGTCTTAAAGTAATCCGACGCCAAGCATAAAATAAATTTATGAACATGAAGCTTGATTGTGCCGTCTGTAAAACTTATAACGAAATCGGTACCTGCCTCTTGATTATTATACGCCTTGGCGAGTACTACCGCATGTTGCGAGCTTGTCAAAGTAGTCATTATAGCTAAAAATAATATGACAAAGTCTTGTAATCTCTACTCAACTTGCACTCCAACTGTTCACACAAACAAGTCATGCCACCAAAGAAAGAAGAATCCAA
>JAESGV010000327.1_pt1 | contig 21440 bp, 21 predicted proteins | sample 9269781 | NCBI WGS metagenome assembly JAESGV01 (sample SAMN15741586, study PRJNA653496) | algae metagenome | isolation source: Tildeniella torsiva UHER 1998/13D and co-occurring heterotrophs from... | place: Slovakia: Slovak Paradise National Park, Hrabusice, Kosice Region | collected 2000-01-01
GTAGGAATTGTACTAGTGGGAGTAACCGCATTTTTATGGAACGGATCTAATAGAAGGGTTCGACCCAGTATTGTCACATCTTATGAAGACACACACTATGACCCTGAAGAAGATGCACTGTAAAGTACTATTAATGTTCAAATTTTATTTTTTTCGCGATTTAAAGTTGACCCAGCAAAAGATGAAGAACTGGTTCAAAAAAAAGCACAATGACAACTATGACTCCAGCAAAAACATTGATGACGTAAACTATAAGTACACAAAACTCAAAAAGTGCGTAATTGCATTTGTTTGACGACCTAGATTACCACCAGAAAAAGAACGAAAAGATTATTGGAAATTTGAAGTCATTCGTCCATGGGAGAAACACCCAGCACAAAACTATTTTGAATTATTAGAAAAAGAAAATCCATGGATCAAGAATCCACCATCACAACTTACTATTTATGCTTCCTTGGCTTTTATATTTTTCTTCAACGCCACGTGTACTTTCTTACCTATAATCGCAAACATAAATGTACTTACTCAACGTTGGAATATGATAACTAACAAACCATCAACATTACTACCAAGTAAGACTCCCATCCTGTACTAAATTGTAGTTTGGTTCATAATTGTTTGTGGGGTAGTTGTCGTGCTTGGAAATACCTTTGCTGCCTGGTTCTTATACATGATGGGAGGTTTCATGAAGAACTGGTTTTGTTTTGTTTCCTATGTGTTGATGATATTACTAGGAAATGCGTTGTGGCCTGATGTTCTCTTCCAATCGTTCAGCATTGTAGGCGCAGAGGCAATGATAGGTGTCGCCTTGCTTGTAGGACTAACAACTACAATACTTTTCATGCATAGAGCCACAGTGTTCGCGGGATTACTGCTGTTGTTTCAGTTAGCAGCTTACTTGTACGAAATAGTAGTTCTTTCGCAAATAATACTGTTAAACGGTATTTCGATTAAATAAATGTACAAAGAGGTTTATTACTGTCCTCTTGTTAATAAATAGTATTCTAGAACTGTAGTGCTTGTTTCATGTCGCTAAATCCAAAAAGTTTAGTTTCGTGTTTAAAATCGCGATAGTTTGCTGCTGCGACAACATCCCGTTGTTGTACTACAAACGTTAGTATTTTTATAGAGCGTACTTCTTAAGTCTCCTGTCATTTGTCGTGTAGTAGTTTGTACTGGTATTGGGGGGTGTGGTGGGAATACAAATGGTGTAAATGCTTGTCTAGCAGCTGCTTCTGCGTCACTTTTTCGTTCGTCCATAGTGCAGTCGGTGCCGTCAGGAAAACTAAACTGATTGTTCATAGTGATGTGTCAAGTTGGTATTTTTCGTAACGGTAATTTTTACAAATGAGCGCTTCGCTATCCAAAAACTACGCGAAGTGGTCTAGGTGTTTATTGAGATCGAACACTCTTTGAAAACGTGTTCATTGATTCAAAATGTCTACAAATCTCGAGAATGCCAAACGAACACGGTCAATTTCGATAATGATACGATAGTAATCGCCATGCGTTATCGCTGTTTGGATTCCTGGCAAAACTTCACCTCCATAACCTAGATATAGACCTGGAGCAAATAACAAGTGCTTGTACCATTCTCTTCCAGCGAGTCCCTGTTGGTCAATGAACGCACGCTCTGCTCGCATGAGTTTGTCATTGAACTGCCTCTTTTCCAGATCCGTAATTGGTTTTGTGTTGTAGAAATCTACTACAGCGTCACTTGCTGCTTGCATGTCAGCTTCTAAATAGCTCCAGTAATGATTCAAGTTGCTCATTTGAGATGGATCGAACTTACCAGCCAATGATAGTGTATTCACACTTTTTCTCATCTCTTGATACTTTGTAGTGACAAATTCTACATACTCGATGTTGTTGATCGGTAGGATAGAATCGCTTGCAAAACGTAGGACGATAAGACCCCAAATTTGTGCAGTGTACTTGCAAACCTCAAAGGTCGGATCTACAATCCTCTTCACATACTCGTACGAGTCAAATACACTATGATAAACACCATACTTTCCATCACTGTTAATCTCCATGGAACTGATACCCAAATATTGCAAGAATCCAGTATAATCAGAACCTGATCCAAGTGAAGAGTACAATGGAATATCAACATTCTTTCCTGGTCTAGTTTTCTGCCATAGTTCAAATGCTGTTTGGTTCGCAGATACTTTCACCTTTTTGCTCTCTTCTCTTGCAACTTGAGCCAAATTTGGTGATGCACCAATATCAAAGTATTCACGACCAGTAAAAGAATCGATATTGATGTATGCTATGGTTTGACTAACGAGTGTTTCTGCATATCGTTCACAATGTTCAGTACTACCAATTAATCCAAACTCTTCTGCATCCCAATTTGCGATGACTATTGTTCTAGGAGGTCTCCAATTTTCTTGTACTAGTTTACCAAAGAGTCTAGAAAGTTCTAGTAAACTTGATGTGGCTGTATGTGGATCTACTCCACCATAAATCCATGCATCGTAGTGATTACCAAGAATGACATTTCTATCTGGTTCTACGGCACCTTTGATCGTTGTGATAACATTGTAGATGGGTTTGATCTTGTTCTCCATTTGTATTTTCATATATACACGAGTACTACCAGTTAAACGATACGTAGTGTCGATGCCACCTCTCCAATCTGATGGAGCAGCTTGTCCATTCATACTGTCTAACAGATACTTTGCGTTCTTGTAGGAGATAGGTTGTATGATGATTTTTTGAGCAACGTTCTTGGCATCGCTGTACTTGCCACGTTTTGAAGCGTATTCTGGAATAGAAGGGAAACCAGGTGTTAATGGATCACCAGGTGCAATTTGTAAGAACTGTGCACTTCCGCGTTGTACTGCATCTTCTGGTCTCCACGCACCTTTTGGAAATACTTCACCCAATGTCGAACCATCGTTTGCGGGATCTGAATAGATAATTAAACCACACGCTCCATGCTGTTCTGCTAACATTGCTTTGACTCCTCTGAAATTCTTTCCGTACTTGACTAGTACAATTTTTCCAGTCAAATCTACTTTGTATTCTTTTGTGATGAGATCAAAATCTTCTTTTCTTCCATAGTTTACATAGACTAGTTCTTGTGTACACTCTCCACTTGCAGAGTATGCATTCTAAAATGTTAAAAATACTGTGAATGAACAAACATAAGTGGGAATCTTTTCTTTAGCAATTTTTGAAGTTGGGTCTTCGTCTATTGGTTTCTCGTACAGATCTAAATCCCTTTCGACATTGTTATCGACGTCCAATAGTTGAATCTGATTGAGATTGGTGGGAGTACTGAGCATCACGTCATATTGGTCGATTCGCGAGTCTGTAAGACCAAACTTTATCATTTGACTTTGTATCCACTTGGCTGTTTCTAAATTTTCGCCCGCAACAGTTGGTGTTCGTGTTAAATTGTACAAAAATGCATCACATTGTTGTGTGGATGCTTGCTGCAGTAGTATCGATGCTGCGTAGTCGTATGATGTGTTACTTTTGCGTTGATAGTCGATCAATGACAAGAATCCCACCACTACAGCAAAACCTATGAGTACACCAATTACGATAGCAGCTTCTTTAACTTCTTTGAACATGCTTCCAGATGACGAGCCGTCACCCATCGTTTGTTTGAATCTTGTAGTAAACGGACAACCAGGCCAAGTGCAAACTCTAAAAACAATGATGACAGTGGACATACCAAAGTCTGGGTTGTACCCACCCATTCATCACATCGATGATATGCGTAAAGCTCACTCGATACTCAGAGATGTATACAAACAAAACAATCAACCTTTTCCATTCGTAGAGAAGCGTATTCCAGAGGGTTACTCGTTTTTTAATTACACGTACATGACAAGACAAACGTTCCCTGAACCAAATTCTGCACCAAATGATGATATACGTCACTATTACATGATGATGCGCGAATGCAGAGGTATATGCTTTGACCACGAAACTGGTAGAGTAATATCTCGTCCATTCCAAAAGTTTTTCAACATTAATGAGAAAGAAGAGACGCAACAAGATAAGCTAGACCTTACAAACGACCATCATATTCTAGAAAAGATGGACGGAACCATGATTTGCGCGACACTGACGAGACTGCAAGGAAAATTCACAACAGATGGAAAACAATTGTACACGTTACGTTTCAGAACAAAAATGGGCTGGGATACAGACCCTTCAAAAATGTTGGAACAGTTAATCTTTCTAACAGGCAACCTGGACGAAAGACCAAAGTACACAGTTGACGAACATGGTGTCGCGACAGAATGCAATCCAAAAGATGTCGACAATACTCACTTTTCACTCAAAGAGAAACAAATCAAGAGAAACTATATCAACTTTTGTATCAAATGGATCAACTTGGGTTTCACACCGTTATTCGAATTTGTATCACCAGAAAATATGATCGTACTAGTATATGAAGAACCACAATTATCACTACTCGCGTTACGTCACAACGTTTCTGGAGAATATTTACCATACGAAATCACTAAACAAGATGCAGAAAATCATCAAGTTCCTATTATCAAACCATTCGAAATGGAATCAAAAAGTATTGAACAAGTCATGGGAGTTGTCAAAGAAATGAACGGCGTAGAAGGTTTCGTGCTTCGTTTTAATAGTACTGGTATGATGTACAAAATCAAATCGAGTTGGTATGTAGAGTTACACAAGACAAAAACAAAGTCCATGTGGTCAACCTTTACTGAACCAGATATTTGGAGAGCAGTACTTGATGGAACGATTGATGATATTTTGGCAGAAATGAATGCTCAAGAAGTCAAAGATGAGCTACAATTATTTAATACAAATGTTTGGAAAGCTATGGAAGCAATGGCGGAAAATCTGACAAAATACATTGATGAAATGTTGGAAAAGTTCAAGACCAGAAGAGAATTTTATGAACATTTGATGAGAGATTCAACAATTGGAAAAGACGAGAAGAGACGTATGTTTATTGTTAATAATACTAACAATCTAGTGTTAACAGCCATGTACGATAGAAAGGGACACAATGCACTTGATTTCTTGATTGATGAGCACCGTAAAAAGTTGAAAGAGGCAAAGAAGAAAGTTCCACCAGAAATGGTTGAGGTTATTCAAAAGTATTCCAAGATGGAACTCAAATTGACTACATCACAGTACCTTGATATCAATCGCAAGTACAATGAAAACAAACGAAACCAATCAGATGATTAAATTATTCTTTTACATCGGCGAGTTTAAATCTTGATCGTACCCACTCGCTTTCTTCATTCATTTCGTACTTATCATAAAACTTGAGTAATTGGCGGTATCGCTCCCAAACATCGCAACCAGTTGCTACTTGAATCTTTTTCAAGTCGATAGGGCATAGATGTATAGGTTGTGCATAATCTTCTAACAAGTGACCACTTCCATTCATACAACATGAGTAATAGACGCAATGGCCAATATTGAACATGTGACCAATCTCATGGACTACTACTTTACATCCTCTGCGAAGTAGAGTAAGTTGATCTGCAGACAACTTGTTACTTGTCTTTCTCTTTTTTCGTCTAACTCTAAATGATGGGTCATAACGACACATGGAAAATACTCCTACTCGAGAACCACCTGCTGCCATACCACCAGTAAACGAGTCAGTTTTTCCAGCAAACAGATCGCACATGGTAACACTACACATACAAAAGGCATCTTCTGGTACTAGATCTGCCAACATGGAAAGTACATCTGATGTCTTGTACTGTTTCTCGTTTTTCCATGCTTTATCTTCGTCGTATTCGTGGCAATGTCGTGTTCGTATTGGATAAATGTACTTGGCATCTTCTAATCCAGGCGCTTCTTTGATAAAATCTGATGCGTCGACTGAGGTTTCTTTCCCATTGATTTCAATTGTCAAACTTGGTAAAATCTTAACATCTAGAGCTACAGTTGTTAGTAGTTCAACGACAAAACGTACGGTAATAATACGCAGCAGTGTAGTCCCTAATATGTTCCATTAAGTCAACTCCATTGTTCACAAACTCTCCCATTCCAACCAAGTAGATGATATTGCGTTTTTCGTCGATGATGTTTGGTCGTCTATTGAACCATCTAGTAAACGATTGTTGTTTCTCCACAAATTGTGCAAGCCAATCATCTTGGTGCGTTGGTTTTGGAATAGGACCAAATAGAGAGGCATGTGCTACATACTCTGGTGGAATTTTGTTCTTCCTCTCTCCTAACGCTTGTACTTTTTCTTCTTCTGTTGGTAAGACGAATCCTTGACAAAAGTCAATCGGTGCTTCTATTTCTTCAACCTCTTCGTCGTCTTCCTGTTCAGAGTCGGAATCTATTTCAATAATTTCTTTCCTCTTCTTTGATTGCTCGTTCCTTGTTGTGCCAAACTTGTCTATGTGTATTTGGTTCAGGAATTTATCAACGTTGTGATCTATCACATATGACTCGCATGAATAACACCAAACACTCAAATCTGACAGCGAAATACCAACAGAATGTTCTTCATTATTCAAGTGGTGTTGCATAAAGTGTCCCTTCACGTATCTACTGCAAAAGGTTTGATGGCATGTAACGCAAATCCAATTCTCGCTTTTGTCATCGCAATCGACGCATGGTTTTATGCAGATGCCCTTGCAAAGCGATGTTATGTTGGTTGGGATTACTGTGCATTTCTTCACGTGGGGACAGTCGTACTTTGGTTGTACTGCGAACATTTTGGAACTTTTTCAAACTGAAAGAAGCTTGCAATACGTGAGATTACCGTTACGGTCACGAGCTTCTTTCCATTAGTTCTGGTTGGGTAAACGTTACAAAAACACAAACGCTGACTTCAAAAAAGCTCTCTTGGGACCCTGCTTCTGAAAACAGCATAAAAACAATGCGACAATTTTGAATTCAAGTTTAATTTGGCACGTTCTTTCAGGCCATTTGAAATTTATGTACACTTGAGACCACAGTCGTTCTTTCTATCAAGGGCTAGTCTTGCCATCCGCAGCGCTGTACCCATCACTTGCAGCATCTCATCGATATCCACTGGTACAGTATGTCTATGATACGATCTCTCTTGTCCAAAACTAACATATGTACGACCAGTCATAGTAGCCCAGTTCCTATAGTGAGCTCCAACTGCATTAAACTCTAACACTACGGCGTGTTGCGGCAAAAACAATAAATTTGCCAATCCAGCACCATGTTGACCAAATAGAATGTCTGTTCTTTGCATGAGTTTGATTTGTTCCTCAAGTGTAAGATCTGCCAAGTCTAACGCATTAATCTCCACATCACTTGTGTTTGCTCTCAATGCATCCAACATTTCTACTTCATTTTTAAATTGTCGCATGATAGCGTGTCCCTCTCTATCTTTTCTCAAAATGACAGTTATAGTTGGTTTTGTTCTCTTCTCTGGCTTTGGCAGGTTCAGTTTGTTCATCAAAAAGTTGATGAACGCGGTAAAGAGTGCTGATGAGTGACAGTTCACAGCATGAACTGGTTGATCGAGTGGAGACGAAAATCCATCTTCTGCCATGATAGCCCTTTTGAAACAGATTTTTCCCTTTCCTGTAAAATCTTTGACGCGTAATGCTGGTTTTCTTTGGAACGCATTCCACAAGTAGTCAAACTGTGGTCGATCCTTCTTATCATCAAATATTAAAAACTGCCAATCTTCGATCTTTGTGTCTGTTACGTACGTATTTACCCAAGTCATGAACATGTCTGTTAGAGCATGGTACAAATTTCCGGTCTCACTTCTCCGAATAAAATAGATAGGATGGTCTATCCACTGTGAACATTTATCGAACAACGTTGGTGGGTACTGTTGAAGTTGCAATAGTATATTCTTGTCAAAGTTTGCAGTCTTAAATTTTGTGTAGTTGACGTCACAATGACCACCTAGTGCTTGATCTGCAAACTCATATCGCGAGTCCTTAAGTATAAGCTTTGAAAAGTCTATAGCCGCGTTTTCTAATTCACACGTGGCTACTCTTCGTTGTTCTTGTCTGTCATTCACGCCCGAATATCGCACTTGTTTACATTTTAGCGAAGATGGTGTCTCAGAGTCTGAAGTAGAGCAATAAACTTCAGTGTTTGCTCTCCATTTTTCAACTAATGGCCAACCGTACGATTGATCGCATTCTGTGACTTCTTTGGGCAACTCAACATGTTGAACTAAAATGTTTGGATCTTTTTGCACAATAACTGATATTTGATTCAAATCTGCGTGTTGAACGACGGAATTCCTAATTTTTCTGGTAACAAGCACTTGAATGAAGACAAATATGACAAATGTGCAAACAAAACACAGTGTTATCACAAGCAGCCTGTTCTTTCGTGCCATTTTTTCACTGAGTTGTAGAACCTAAATGATGAATTGGATCCAATTCCATATTTAAAATTTACGGCTTTAGGACGTGTTTGAGTGGCTCTTTTGACGCTCATGGTTGTGAAGTTTAAACGGCCTGTCAAGTTTACAAAAATAAAACGCGAGAAATGGTCTATTTTAGAGCATGAGCCAGCAGAACAAACGAATATCCACTGATGTCACTGTTGCTAAATCTTTGCGTATCATAAAATACTTTTTCAATTTGTAATCTTTGTTTAAAAATGCATGTCGACGTTTCTGCCTTGTCAGAAGATGAGTTGCATACAGTTCTGTCGTTTTTAGACCTTTACTCATTGCTAACACTCACAAAGTCGGCAAAGAAATGGAGAGTGACTGCATTAGCCAAAGAGGATCGCTACTGGCAATCCATCTACTCAAAGTATCACATTATACAACCTGAAGAAAAATCTTATTATGATGCCCTTCACTATAAAACATTGACCAAAAATTGGCGAGGAAAGAATGACCTTCTTACCACAAATATAGGTGCAAAACAAAAAAACAAAACTTATGTAAAGTGTGTACTTCTTGGAAACTCAGGTGTGGGTAGAACCTCACTATGTTTTATGCTTGGTGGTGGTCTGGAGGTAATGAACCAAGCATACACTGCTCCACCTCATATGGCGTACGACAGCGATTCATGCAAAACAGTACTTGTTGGAGACACATACGTCAACGTTAACTTTTGGGGTTCGTCTAGATTTACTTCTAACCTGTAGATACTGAGGATGTAGACGAACGTGCAGAAATTCGCAAAATTGGAAGTGGAAGTGCAGATGGTAATTTCATGTTAGTGATTTTAACTTGTAGTGTTCATGGTATGCTTTGCAGTTAATGATCCTAAATCGTTCCATGCAGCATTTAACAAGTGGATATTGGAGGCTAATGACGTTTGTCCTAATGCTCCTGTAATACTTGTTGGCACAAAAGCAGACGCTTCTGATAGGATGATATCAAGTGCAGAAGCGTCACACTTGGCATATATTACCAATTGTGTTGCCTATTATGAATTGTCCATCAAGACACCTCTAACATCAGAGCCATTCCATCACCTAGTATTCGCTAGTAGACTACCACGTAGTGAAGTAAAATCTAAGAAAGATAAGTGCTCAGTACAATAAATTGTAAAATCGCGCAAAAAACTGTTTCTTTGTGAACCAACAGTCATGTCATTATTCAAACTGGCAGGAGGTCATGGTTCACACAAAGCAATTTTGTTTCTGATTACTGCTATCTCCCTTACACAGTTATGCGGGTTTATGATATTCTATCCTGCTCTTTACGCTCCTAATATACACATGCCTTTGCAAGCAGATATCAACGATACGTTTCACATACAAAAAGAGAAGTACGCTCGCTTACCAGTGTTCAACAAAGTCGTGTGGGTTGTATTTGATGCAATGCGAGCAGATATGATAATAGGAAACACGAAAAACGCACCTTTTACATCTGGCGAGCTCGTACAAAAGGGGAAAATACAGTTTTACAAGGCATACGCACATCCACCGACTATTACTTTTGCACACGTAAAATCGCTAATGACCGGCCGACTACCGCACATGTTGGATGCCTTTTCAAACTTGGTATTCGACCAATCCAACAGTAACGAATCAGCACCAAGCAATGATACATACACAACAGAAGAACAAGAAAAGATGACCGAAATGGTTGGAGATTCTCTCCTGTACCGAATGAAACGAGCGTCAAAGCGTATTGTCGTTTACGCTGATCTACTATGGTTCTACATGTTTCCCAAAAAGTACTACTTTGAAGGCCGAAGCGAAAACTTGGATACGTTCTACATTCTCAACACAGACACTGTTGATACAAACATTACCCGTCATTTACCCAACGAATTCAAGAATCAGGACTTTGATATGCTATTGTTACACTTTATGGGTCTAGATCATGTTGGTCATGTACAGGGTATACAAATGTTAAATAGTGTACAATTCCAAGAAAAGGCACTACAACTAGATCGTGTATTGAGTGAAATATACGCAAATATCACTGATGATACACTATTACTGTTATGTAGTGACCATGGCATGAACAACAAGGCACAACATGGATCGGGCGCTAAATCAGAAACAGAGAGTTTCTTTGCTTTTATCAACAAACAGTACAATACTAGTACACACCAATCATATCTCAATACACATACGGTAAACCAAATTGACATAGTACCGACGATGGCCATGCTAATGGGTATCGAGATACCTAAAAACAATTTGGGAAGAATCATTCCAGGTGTTATTCGTGGCACGAATGTATCATATGCACAAGCGTTGTTCGAAAATGCAAGACAAGTGTTCTTACACGTAATCATTCCAAACGATGACTTTTGGAGAGGTCCTAGAACAGAGTACTCGGAGAAGGCTCTAATGAAGATTGCAAAAAAGAGCATTCGATCGATCATTCCTTTGTATTATCGTGCAGAGTCTCTATTTTTGATGGGAGACAACCAATGTATACCAGTACTAGAACAGTTACTAGAAACAACAACGAAACTATTCGACAAGTATACCGTTGTGAGCAAAGATTATTGGGGTATGGGATTTGGTTTGACAGCCATTGTGATTAGTTCAATAGCCATGCTATTATTGTACCTCAACTATGAGACGCTATCAGGTATGATCTTTATTTCATTATATAATTATTAGTACAATGGAGTGTATCCTTTGTAGGTGTACCAATAGTTGCATACTTTTACTATATCAAGTTTATGATTTGTAAAACAACAGAATCACGTAAGTATTTGCAGGTATATACTAATTATAGAAATATGTGCACTAAGAAACGAACCATTTATCGCTGGAGCTACACTAGGAGCTTTAGTCCTTATAGAGTTTATAGTGTACATTCTATCACACTCGTCAGTCGTTCAAATCAAGTCAACGATAAGCAATTTATTCAAACTAAACATCGTTGAGATGTTTGTAGATGCTAGTGTATTTGTACTTCAGTTTCCAGGTTTATTTTGTAAGTCGCTATCTCAAGCTCTAACCACTAGTCGTTACGTTTATCGAAGAAGAGCAAGAATATTGGTTAATCGTAGCAGTTGTGTTTTATAGTCTCATACTTGTACAGTATGGTAAAACACATCCTCAAATCGCACTGCCTACTACGATACTACTAATAGCCACACTAGTCGTTAGTTGCTACAACATGGCAGGTATGAGACACGTTGATACAGTAGATATCGCAACCATGATAGAAAACTATTTCCACCAAGGAGAACTAGGAAGAGGACTCGACATAACATTCATCATATGTACAATATCGTTGTTAGTGTTCGACATTGTATACTTTTATACACATAGAAGTACATACTCTGTAATCCATCCACTACTGCTATCAATCACTTTGGCATTGATTGCATTCTATCAAACCAAGTTGATAACTACACTAGTACCTGATGATAGTTTAGTGCTATTGTTTACTGCAAGAATTGCGTATGTTTCGTTATTAGCTCAGATTGCGTATACATTTATAGAAGCACGTAGAGTTAAGGAATGGCAAGATGTGATCAAGCTAGTCACCTATCGATTAGCTATCTCGTTGATTTGTCTAAACTTGTTTGTGATGAAGAGGCACCAAGCACCGTTACTAATCATTATGGGTATTCAAGCACTGCTATTACGATCAGTGTTCTCATCACTACGAAACGTTCTAAACTCGACCACAATGATGATGGTTTGTCATATAGCGAGCATGTGCGTGTACTACTCGTTTGGAAATTCTATCTCACTGGCTAGTGTGGATTTTAGTGGATCGTTTGTAGGTCTAACAGACTATAACCAGTGGATAGTAGGTCCAGTAACTATGCTACTATGGCGAGTAGGACCATACCTATTCGACTATCTGCTAAGTGTGTCGTTCATAGTTGATTTTACGTTACCAAAGAAGGAAGTAACATCAACACAGATTAAATCTGTTGTACAACAAATGGTAGTGACGTATGCGACACTACAGTTCCAAACCCAAGCTGTTTATTCTACAGTTATGATCTTCGTAAGAGGTCATCGAAATTTGTACACTACTTTTGCTCCCAAGCTAATATTCACCTGTGCATGGACTATTAACGTAATTGTAGCAAGTCTACTGTGGTTACTACCCACAGCATGGTGGTGAAACAATAAAGTTACAATTTAATTACAGAAAACAGTCAACATGCAACGAGACTCTAGAAGAAGAGAAAACTACAGATATTATTCACCATATGAACGGTAAATTATTTGTTCTCGAGTAACAATAGGCGACGAGCATCAGGCGACACTTTACTCGCGTTTTTATTCCTAGTCATGTTTATGATATTTCTCGGCGTTTGGGTTTCTAGAGTGGCGTATTTCGATCAGAAATGGTACGGTCAAACATATTATAATACGTGGTGGTTATGGTTATGGGTTATCTGCATGTTTGCATTTTTATTTGTATGTTGCTTGACAATCAACTCGCCAAGCGTTCAATCCGACCTACGTGATCCGTTAATGGGAGACGATGATTACGAACGTTTCCGCGAAGAGGACGAACAGTATCCCATGACACCACAAAGATATCGTTCACAACGCTCAACTCAAGTAGAGGAGCACGATTTAGAACGAGGAGCCTATTCGCAACTACCACACGACGAAATGCAACAACCGACAAATGAACTAAGGACTCGTTAATTTAATCTGATATGTATTTTCTCTCATTAAACTAGTTTATTTTGTAACTAGTAATCTTTTCTTTTTGAAAAGCCAGAGCGGTTCTCCATCGTTACACTCGCAGATTAAGAATAATTTGAAGATGACTGCGCAACTTACAAAATAAATGGAAGTAGCACTCCAAGTGGGAAGATTACTTGATGTTCAGGTGTTATGCAGCAAAAAGACCACTTTCTTTTTGCTGCATAACAATAAATGAAGTTAAATCTCTGTAGCATTGAACATTCCGTTTGAAAAATAGGGTCATGTGGACAGTCTTGAGTATGTGCACGCGTGTCGCAAAGCCAAAAGTGAGATCACGATCCGTAAGTCATTTTTTTAAATTTGTTCGAGAAGTGTTTACCTGATGTTGGTCACTCGACTAATAGTTCACATATGACCAAGTGTTTTACTTGTTGAAGTCTCAACTTCTTGTATTGTTTATAGGAATTGAAATTCGTAGTGCATTTACTGGTGTTTGTTTGTTTCAATATCCATGCAAAATAATTATTCTACACGGAAGCTGGGTCAGCCTGGCACGTTGTCTCGAAGGTGGAATATACAGCTAAACCATTTGCAGACCAAAACAGCTAAGTTCAACTTGCAAAAATACTAATATCTATTTTTATGAAATATTTAAAGATCATCTTTTTCCTAAACAGCTTGAAGAAACAAATCAAATGAATCAAACCACGTTATCACCAGGTAATAGAGTGATAGAAGTCATCACAGAAGGCGTAGCATCAGCTGCCGCGTATTGCGATATAGGTCCAATGCTTGGCGCTGTGACTCAAAACTCAGCTCGTGTAATGATAGAAACAAATAGAGCAGTAAATGGTCTAAAAGTTATTATCAAATACATGGGACCGAGAAGCAACGTACGTGGCTGGCGCGATAAGGTGCAAGTCATTTTCAAACAACAGCAAGAATACACATCAGATGAATTAGACATAAAAGAACAAGACCAAGTTCTTGTTATCAACACTAACGCAGCTCGACCAACAGTATTCCACGTCGATAATCTACGTTCCAATTCGGTGTACAGTTTAGCATTCGATAGAACACAACTCGAACATCCAGACCAAGATAAGAGTCGTCCATACTGCAACATAGTTACGCTACCCAAACACGCAAACTTGCGCTCACTTCGAACAATGGTCGTCAGCTGCAACTTTTTGGGTCCATTCAAAAAGAAGAAACATGATCACAGATACCAAAAAAACAGTCTATGGGAAAAGATTTACAATGACCAAATCAAAGACAAGTACTACTTGGATATGGTATTTCACATTGGAGATCAAGTTTACACAGACAATAATTTGGCACTGGTTAAACCACATGAAAAGTGTAAAGCGATCGTCGGAGAAAGAAAAGTCAGTGAACTCTCTACAGACGACATTGACGCTATTCGAGAAGAAATGAGAAAAATGTACAGACAAACTTGGGGATTCAAGTACATGAGAAGAGTTACATCAAGCGTATGTAATTACATGATTTGGGATGACCATGAAATACGTGACAACTACGGATCAAGAGAAGACGATACCAATCATGATTCTGTACAATTCTTTTTGGCAACAATTTGTAGAGAAACGTACTGGGAGTATCAACGTGGACTTCGTGAAGATGTCATCGATTATAACTCTGTTTGGAATAGACACGAAGGTTATTTTGTAGTCAACAAACCAGTTGGAGCGTTGCTCTTTGATTCAAGATGTGGTAGATCATTCCTCCGCGACGCCGATGCAGAATCAGGCGGATACCCATACTATGGAAGAGAACAGTGGAAAGACGTAGAAAGTTGGATGACTGGTCAAGGACCACTGAACGATCCAGAAATCAAAGTATTGTTCGTGATATTTACTGTGCCACTAGCATTCATTAGTCACAGACTCACTAACAATCTGTCGGGATCAGTTGAAGATTTAAATGATCACTTGAGTCATCCAAAACATCAAGCAGAACAATTAAAAGCGTTGAACATGATATACGATTGGAAGATGAGAGTTGACAACAGACAAGTCATCTTACTAGGAGGTGATGCTCACATTGGTGGTTACACCGATATCAGAAAAGATGGACACTTTTTCTGTAGACAACTAACAACATCACCAGTCTCAAACCCACCTGCTCCATGGTTCGTAAAAGCTGGTATTCGTATGCTATTGCGATCAAGTGATCAAATTGGAAATTCATGGTCGTACCATCACCACAAGTGGATCGGTAAAAGAAACGCAGCTATTTTAGATGTAAAAGTGAAAGATAGCAAGAACAGAGATATGGCAGCGCCTGAGCTCACGTCGTACATACTTACAAGAAAAGGAAAAGTCAAACCACCAGCACCATCAAGCAAGACTACCAACAAACCTGCAAATAATATCGAGATAACACCAACAACTAGTCAAGCATAAAATTATTTGTTATTTTGCATCATTGTTTCAATGCGTTTCAAAGAAGCACTGATATCGATAATTGCATTTTGTACTTCGACTCCCAATAATGGTTGTTTAACGTTCTCCATAGCGCCGTAGGTACCACTAGAGAAACCTGTTTCTTCTCCACGTTTGAGTTTGGCAGCTAAATCTAACAATAATCGTTTCACTTTGTTTGCATCCACAACTCCGTCTAGTACCAAGTCCGAAGAAGCATCAACCGATTGGCCTGGATTTTGAATGCGAATAGTCCAACAATCGAAGCATTTTTGTATCCACGACTGTTCTGCGATAACGTCTACAATATTCTGAATCTGAACATGATTTTCTTTCGTATTATAACACATGCAAAAGAACATTGGGATTTCTTGTTTGAGTACAACGTTTGTTGGTGTGATATAGCACTTGCGCCTCTTGAATATAATGTAGAAACTACAAGGTCAGAGATGTTAATAAAATATTACTAGATAAACACGAGTGGTACAACCAAAAGCATGAGTACTCCAATACCAAAGAGGACGAATACCAATGAGAGGAGTATAAATTGTAGAGTATTTGAGTACTTTTGCATTGGATGGAAATACACACGCATAATAGCGTGGTGCTCATCGTCTTCCTCTGCGATATCCATCATAGGTGCGTTGTCGTATGACATATTGTTGTTTGTTTACGCAAGTAAATATTTGCCAAACTGGAACCACAAAATAACTGTTCTAATTTAATGTAACAACATAGTCGTTTCTTCGTCAGGAGTCTCTTCTACTTTGATTATCTCTTTTCTTGTGCCGCCACTCTTGCCCAAACCCCACCGTAGTAGTGTCCACAATCCTGTTAGAATGCACAAACCAAATAGTGCCATGTTGCAGCAAGCTACTAACAGATATGGGAACATGTGGTCCATGTCAAACAGTATACCTCCAACCTTTGTAGAAATCATTACACCTGTTGATGCAATCAACATGTACAAACCCATGACTGATCCACGACACTCTTTTGGTGCAGAGTGAGCAATCAACGTATTACTACATGTCATTACAGCAACGTTGGACGAATTCATGCACGCCATCCAAACATAAACCCACCAGCCAACTACATCAGGCAAATAATATACAGACCCAAAAGACAAGGCAGCAAATATACACGATGCACCAAGTAGTACAAGTCTACTGACACGATCTCCTAATATACCTAGTAGTGGTGCAGTAAATACACCTAAGAGTGTAGCAACACCAGATACAAATCCTGCTTGTGCAAGTGCAGCTGTTTGTGAGTACCCACGTGCATTCAGATCTTGTATCATCCATAACGAGTTGAATGTTACAGTAGCAATATCTGTTCTAGAAACAAAACCAGCAATGTACGATAACGCTACTTCTGGATCTTTCATAGCAGTTATAGCTTCTACTAGTGTCTTGATCAAATTTCTAAAGAAACCCAACTTGTTTGGTTGTTCTTTCTCTTCCTTGTCATGTCTTTGTCTAAACGATTCACCATCATGCATGAATAAAGTCAATACAATACATATAAACAATAGTAATAATCCAATAATTGCAAAACTAATGAACCCTGCTTGTGTCTCTGTGATATCACCTCTACCATCTTGCGAGATCCACAATGGAAGCTTGACCATAACAAAAGAGTTAAATATGGAACCCAAACTCAATGTGAGACCTAATAAACCAATAGCCTTTGCTCGATCCAATGTTGTTGTCAAATCGGCAATAGAAGCAAGGTAGATACCAATTACTGCAGATGTGCCTATACCGTAAAAGCAACGTATGGCTAATAAATATCCAAAACTTGTGGCGATTGGTTGTATAGCAATACCGACTGCCATGAGAGCAAAACCGATGACGTACAGTGGTTTACGTGAGCCTAGAGCATCTGATACACCTCCCCAGATGTATGCCATCACTAACATGACTATTTCCATATAAAACGTTAAATCTCCGGCAACGTGACCTTCTGTACCCTTAGGTGTATGTATATAGTTTTGGAGTAAAAATTGTGTCGTTGAATTCACATTCGCTAGTGCTACAACCATGGCAGCAATAGATACGTAAAATGATAATAAATTAATGTTCGATATGCCCGACTTGCGCTCGATAAGAAACAGAAATTTGTTTTTCCAGTGTGTTTTGTGTGGTGCGCTTTCTACGTCTATAATTGTGGATTGTTGGAACGATAAGTCGGGCGTTCCAACTGTCGATGGCCCAGTTATCTCCGTGTCGTCCTCTTCCCGTGTGTTGATGCTCATGTTTGAAAAAAGTGACACGCAGCGGACAAACTGGTTGTATGTTGGACGATGTGGGACATACAGTTACAAACACTTTGGAATGCAACAAGAACAGAAACTCTCGTTCTACAAAGATGGTTACGTAGTCATTCGTAACGCTGTTAGTAAAGATCTAATTGATAAGGCGAAGCGATTAATTAATTGCGACATTGGTAAAGCATACTCCGGTCCTAGAGAAAAAACAAAGTGGGAATCGACTGTACAATCAAATGCACACATCACGAACTTATTCAACGCCTCGTCTGCTTATCAATGCGCTTCTGATTTGATTGGAAAGAGATTAAAACAATTATTTGGAGCTCAAGTAGCGTTACGATTCCCTGGAGACAGTTGCTCTGCAATTGGTTTCCAGCCAGTACCATGGTGGAACAGCAGTTGGCATATTGATGGCTTTCATAGTCCAGACAACGGGATACCAAAAGTATTTAATAGATCAACAGTTTACCATTTGATAGGGAGAAGTTCATAATTTTACATTGTTAGTAGGAATCATACTAAGTGACGTACCCGACGAATTTAGTGGAAACTTTTCTGTTTATCCAAAATCACACCACGTAACAGAACAATACTTTAATGAAGTCGGACTAAAAGATGTACAACAAAATGGACTCGAATCGTTCGACAAACTACCACTATGTAAACCAGTGCAAATAACAGGAAAAGCAGGAGATGTAATATTCGCTCATTATAACTTGGCTCATACTGTGGCACCTAATTGTAGTACAGAAATTCGATACGGAATCTATTTCAGAATCAACGTAAGAGAACAACGAACATCAGAAGAGGCCTTGAAGAATATTTGGTTAGATTATCCTGGTCTTGCTGACATTGTCAAACAAGAAGCAAAAAATAAGCAACAACTACTGAAAGAGGCTACCATTGGAGAGTAAGTAATGTTACATTATGCATTAACAACATAGACGCATAGGAGCAATCTATGCAGATGAAAGAAGTAAACTTGATCGATCTAGTCTCAAATCATTCAATACCAATTTGGAAAACCTACGCAAACAAGCAGATCAACTATTCGAATCTAAACAGTACGCACAAGCAGTTCCTATCTTTGATCAACTGATATCAGAATCACCTGATGAGTATTGGACACTCGTTAAAGCAGCCGTTTGTTGTACTTGGGGATCACCACCTAATCATACAAAAGGTGAAAAGTATGCACTCATGAGTATTGATCTATCACCTACAACTCTCAATGGATATTGTTTAATGGCACAGAGTCTGAAAGAACAGAAAAAGTATGATCAAGTAGGTCCATGGATTGAAAAAATGCTACGTTTAACGCCACAAGAAGATGAAGCGCAACCAGTCCTCGATGGACTCGCAACAGCAAGAGATGCACTCGTAGAAATCGATCAAACAGATCAACTAACTCCACTAGTTGAACTGGCGATATCTCAGTACCCAAAACTTGCACCAAAGATTAACAAAGTACTAGAAGAACTAGTTGTTGCTAAACTGTGGAAAGATGCTCACAAGTGGTTCGCTACACCTGTCAAAGATTTTAGCTATGGAAGATCAATATTCTCTGGTATCGTTGCCAAGAAACCAGAAGATTACTGGGCTACATTATGCTTGGGTGGATGTTACACATGGGATAAACAACCTCGTGAAGGTGAGCCATATATTAGAAAAGCAATTTCAATCGACTCGGTACGTTCTCTTCTACTAGCTAACTATTATAGAATATACCTAATGGACATGCACTGTTGTCTCAAACGCTGTTGTGGCAAGGAAAAGGCGCAAGCGTTGTCGACGTAGTTACTAACATGATTAACAATCATACATTCCCAACAGTGTTCAAAGAACAAGATCACGCTGCAAAAATCATAGAAGCTCTGGAAGCGCTACGAAATGTAACAGGAAAAGATGTCAAATTTAACCAACTCGTCGCAACATCAAAAACCAAATGGCCACTTTTGACAGAACAATTGAACAAATTATAAAGGTCAAAATTGGATAACTCATTTATTTTACATTAGTAGCGCAACTGCAGTTGCGAGTCCGCAACTTACGAATGCCGTAGTGGCAGATGATGAAGTTCGGAGTTCATTGCCGGGGCATAGAGTGCAAATATTGCATCCATTGGCAACCTTGCCAGTATATCCACAAACACATGCTGGACACTTGCTAGTGCCAGAGCATGGTGTCATACATTTGGAGCATCCTTGTCCGTCATCAGTTCCGAACTCGCCGCACGAGCATACCGAGCATTGTTCTGGTGCACTAGTGGTGGTTGGTAATACTGCAGATCCAGGTGCGGCAGTTGTACTACTTGCTTTAGAACACTTCAAACATAATGGGCATCCTGTTGGCTGGTATTGACCTAACGCCTGTCCGCAAGGGCATTGGAAGCACTGCACAACAGTTGATATACTTGTTGGTTCTGCGGTAGTAGATGTTGTTTGTGCTGAAACGACAGCTATGAAAAATAACGTTAAGAGGGCAGTAGTGAGCTTGCTCATGTTTTTTAATTATTCGTTTGAGTTCTTTCGTATTTTTATGGCGACATTTTATGTTACTAAAAATAACTGTCACATTTGTTCAAAACATGTTATTTTTTAGTGGAGCATAAGCGAACGACTAATGTAGGTGCACGATCCCCAGAAATAAAGTTTCTACTTGTGGTACACTTCCTCTTGTGATCTTGCGAAATATTGGGTGTAGTGCAAGAACCGTAACAAATGCATTGTCGATTGAGAACAAGAAATGTGAGACACAACAAGAATAAAGTTATTATTAAGAATATGTTCATTACCACCTGTTTTGAGTGGTGTTGTAGCCATAAGAATCTTGACGTGAATCAAATCTGTTTGGCTCTGCATGGAAGGGAACTTTTTGGTTACTTTCTTGCTTGACACTTTGGTAGTTGGTGTATTGACGTGTATTTTGTTGTGGCATTTGGTTGAATTGTGGAGGAGTATTTAACATTTCGCTGATCGAGGGAAGAGCGTTTTGGTGACCATACTGTGGAGCATTGTCATATCTTGGGTAAGACGGTTGAGGCGTTGGGTAGTATTGAGGCTTTTGCTCAAACTGAGACATGGATTGTTGCTTGTGTTGGTATGGTGACTGTGATTGAACTTTGTGTTCATATTGTTGAGGATAGTATGGCGCTTGGTATGATGGTTGAGTGTTTTGGTAGGTATAGGGCGACCATTGTTGTGGGCTGTGTGGAGCGCCATACTGTTGTTGGAGTTGAGGATAGGCAGGCCTGTCAAATGTTGTTCTCTCTTGCCAAGTTGGGGTGTGTGAAGTTTCGGACATGGGTGAGTCGTCACTGTCCATATCTTGTTGAGCGGCTGCTTGTCGTTGCTCTATTTGTTCTCTTAGTTCATCTTTCTTGGACTTCTTTTTTGTTGCCAAGATAAAGTTTCCGAACAACGATGGAGACTTTGGAGCAGGAACATTTTCTGGTGATTTTTTCTTTGAGCCTCTTGTCATAGCACTACGTACTAGACTCTCAATGTTTGGGTCATCAAATTTATATCTCTTTCTATAGGGCCACCTAAATATTTTTAACAAAAAGTCGGTGGTAAACTTACGCGTTGATACCTAGTTCTCTGTAGCGTTTTTTTAATGTTGGCTCATCAGCCTGTAACTGTACACACGCTTCGTGGAGGGGCATATGGAAGACGGCAGAGATTTCTTGC
>JAESGV010000328.1_pt1 | contig 21434 bp, 20 predicted proteins | sample 9269781 | NCBI WGS metagenome assembly JAESGV01 (sample SAMN15741586, study PRJNA653496) | algae metagenome | isolation source: Tildeniella torsiva UHER 1998/13D and co-occurring heterotrophs from... | place: Slovakia: Slovak Paradise National Park, Hrabusice, Kosice Region | collected 2000-01-01
GATGTCGTGTATGTGACCGTTACACTTGTAAACTAACAAAACCAGAGTTGGAGATATCATTCGCGTAGAGCAGGATGAACCATTCCCAGCCGATATGATATGCTTGTCCTCATCTGAGCCAGGAGGACTTTGTTACATTGAAACAGCGTCGTTGGATGGAGAGACAAACTTGAAAATACGAAGAGCCTTACCAGCAACGAATCACGTCGAAGATGTGGCACAACTTCACGCAACTATTAATTGTGAGCAACCAAATGAATCACTCTACACGTTCAAAGGGAATTTGACAATGGATGGCACTACTATTCCGATAACAAACGAACAAATACTATTACGAGTATGAAAGATTCAATTATAACTGATTTTTTAGGGTGCCAACCTTCGTAGTTCCAAACACGTGTATGGAGTAGCCATCTTTTGCGGAAAACATACCAAACTCATGATGAACTCTCGTAGTACACCCAAAAAAGTATCCAAACTAGAGAAACATACAAATATCACAACTTTGTTATTATTCGCACTAGAAGTGTTCGTCACCATACTCTGCTCATTCGCTATTGGTGTGTTTCAAACTACAAACGTACACAAGAACCCATACGTGTTCACTGTACATCGTCATATCCCAGAAGGTGATTCCGCAGTTTTATCACTACAAGGCGTCATCACCTTTTTCATTCTATTCAATCAATTCGTTCCTATAAGGTATGTTCCACTATTCAATACTTACTCTTAGTTTGTATGTCAGTATGGAGTTGGTAAAAATCGTTCAAGCACGATTTCTCATAGAAAACGATTTACAAATGTACGACGATGAGACAGATACACCAGCCGTTGCAAAAACAAGTTCTTTAAATGATGAACTTGGTATGGTCGAATTCATCTTTTCAGACAAGACAGGAACGCTTACACAAAACGTGATGGACTTTTTAAAATTTACAGTCAATGGAATCGAGTACGGTCGAGGAACAACTGAAATTGGTAGAGCAGCAGCAAAGAGAAATAATGTCGATTTACATGATGATAGACCACAAGATTGGAAACCTAGTGTGAATGGATTTCATTTTTATGATGAAAGAATACTTGATGGGAAATGGAAACAAGAAGAATGTGCGGAACAGATACGTGCGTTTTTCACCGTTTTAGCAGTTTGTCATACTGTCATTCCGGAACATTCCAATGGAGAGGTGATTTATCAAGCTTCTAGTCCAGATGAAGCTGCACTTGTCAAAGCGGCAAGTATACTAGGTGTACAGTTCTACAATCGATCCAGAAACACAGTAACGATACGTATAGGAGAGCAAGAAGAATCTTTTCAAATTTTAAACGAATTAGAATTTACAAGCGAGCGGAAACGCATGTCAGTGATTGTTAAAACACCTGATGATCGTATATTGTTAATGACAAAAGGTGCCGATAATGTCATCTATGAAAGAATGAATACGAATGACTATACAAGTACCACACAAAAAAGTTTAAACAAATTTGCACAAGAAGGACTACGTACGTTAGTTGTCGCACAATGCGAACTGGATCCAGAAAAATATCACGAATGGCATCAAAAAGTGTTCCTTCCTGCTTCGTTATCGATTAGTCATACCAAAGAACAAGAATTAGCAAACGCCGCAGAATTGATTGAAACTGGACTTGAACTAGTTGGCGCAACTGCAATAGAAGATAAATTACAAGTCAATGTCGCGCAAACGATAGAAGAGCTCGCACAAGCAGGTATAAAAATGTGGGTTTTAACTGGTGATAAACAAGAAACAGCAATTAATATTGGATTTGCGTGCGCGTTACTGGATAACCAAACGGAAACAATTATTTTGAATCAAACTGATCGGAATGAATTAAAAAGGGAAATTCGAACCATGTACAAGGCGCATTTAACATCAAGAACAGATCGTGAAATGGCGTTAGTCATTGATGGATTCGCACTAGATTTAATTTTATCACGTGCGGAACAAGCATCAGCGGATACTTCCATACTCGATCAATCATCGGATCAAATAACGCCATTGTCGACTATTTCTGAAAAACAAGATAAACCAAGTCAAGAAGAACCACTTCATATCACATTCCTCAAATTATGTATGATGTGTAAGAGTGTAATTTGTTGTCGCGTTTCTCCACTCCAAAAAGCACTCGTTGTCAAATTGGTAAAAGATGTACTCAACGGACCCATTACATTGGCGATTGGCGATGGTGCAAATGATGTTAGTATGATACAAGCCGCACATATAGGAGTTGGAATTAGTGGAAAAGAAGGATTACAAGCAGCACGTGCGTCCGATTATGCAATTGCACAATTTCGATTTTTGAAACCATTATTGTTTGTTCATGGAAGATACAATTATCGAAGAATTTCACGAGTCATTTGTCATTCTTTTTATAAGAATTTGACATTACAATTTTGTCAATTTTGGTACGTATGGTTCAACGCGTACACTGGTACTTCGGTACTTGACATCAACATGTTGATTTTGTTTAATGCTATTTTCACTTCGGTACCTATCATCGCATATGGCGTTACCGATCGTGATGTAAGCAAAGAAGCATCGTTGAACGTTCCAGAGTTGTATATTTACGGACAGCGAGGACATTACGTAAGTTGCTCCTCTTTACCAACTAACAATACTAGTTTAACGTATGGGTAATCATTGGTTGGATTCTCCAAGCGTTGTTTCATTCGTTACTGTGCTTTTTCATTCCTTATTTGACTTTCTTTATTGGTGGTATGGCGCTACCTGATAGTGGTTTTGTTATTGAACATGAAATCTTTGGTTACACGGTTTTTACTTGTGTAATCATTGTTGTTTCGTTAAAAGTGTTCAATGAGTCTGGATCATGGACGCTACTCCACCATTTATCAATTTGGCTTTCTATACTCACGTGGTTTGCTACAGCTTCGGTTTACGCAGTTATGTACCCGGCTGTAGCAGGAATTTTCGAACCTGGTCAAGGACTTGGCGTTCCTGACTTTAGAACCATGTTTAGAGGTGGTTGGTTTCAATTCTATAACGCAACAAGTAACATTTTGTTCTGGTTGACTGTTTTGCTTGTTGTTGGAACGGCACTAGCGAAAGATATTCTTTGGAAGAGTATCGTTCACAATGTTCCAGGATTAAGAAAATTATATCATCATATACAAGATTTGGAAGCAATGAGAGAAAAGATATACCCAGAAGTAGCGAAAACCATCGGAGCAAGAGTTTGTTACAAGTTATGTTCACCTACTAGAGTAGTAAAGCATGGCAGGTTTACCGACTTGTACACAGATGTAGATGAGAACGAAATGAATACAAATCAACAATTAGTCGGAAATAGAAATTAAAAACTAAGTTATGTACAAACATGCTCATTTCAAACATTTATCGAAACATCAGTGAGTAAACAGTTAGAAAGAGCCTTGGTTAACCTTGAAAACTGAACAGCTATGCTGTCCTCTTTTTCTGAAAAGCAAAAGTACATCTCACCGTTGTTTGACGTAGCAACACGCAGTCTTGAGTTATTAGGTGCTACCACAGGGATTTTTCTTGTGAAAAGATCTGAGTTAATCTTCACTACTTCAAAGGATTCAGAAACAGCTATGATATGAGTATTGTTTGAGAATGAACCACATAAATCCCAAACTGGACTAGTTAATTTTGTAATCTCTGTCAACGTGGAAAAGGTTTCACTGTAAAAACGACCACATAACAAAACAGATCCTGTGCTAGTACCAAGAACTGTGTAATCGGCAACCAGATACATAGAAGTGAAGAAATAGTTTCCAGGTATGATCGCCAGACCGTATTTTTTTGATTGCTTACCTCTGCCCAGTTTTTCAGATGCAGCGTCGCCACCAGTAAATACACAGCCATCGTTTGTCAGTAAACCAACGTGGAATGATCCGCATTGGGCAGCGATTATTTTTCTATTATTAGCAATTACGTGGTCTAGCGAAAAATGCGTGGACAGTGAGGTCTTAGAGTTATGCGGATCTAACCAACTAAATGTTAGTTATTGGAAAAGAAAATTACACTTGTCCTAAAACAAACAAGCTCTTGTCGGTAACGACAACAGAAAAAGAGAACGCAGGTGCTCCAAAAAGCAGCTTTTCGTTGTTGTAGCGATCAGGTGGTACTTCTATGGGAGCTTCGCCGGCAGTATCGCTCAAGTGTCCTAGAGCAGAGTACCAATGCGATCCTGCTCCGAATAGTTGATTTTTCTTCGTGATGAATAGCGTTCTACCTTCGTTCATACTTACGTCAACCACATCTTCTAATGGTAGCAGTGTTAGTTCGTGAATATGAGAGCCTGGCAATCCCAATTGACGCTTGTCGTTTTTTCCAATACCGAACACGGAGCCGTTTGTCAGAAATAATGTTGCAGTTTCGTAAGAAACGATTTTTGTTACATTATGGATTTTGAGGTTGGTCTTCTCACCGAAGTTATCAACAAAGAACGTGCAAAATTTGTTTGACATGTTGCTGACATTTAAATTACAATTTTATTCACAACAACGCTTCTATTTTCATTTCTGCAAGGTACAGCTCTCTACACAGATCTGTTTCTTTAAATCTCGCTGCTGTATCCTCCAAATTGGTAATAATCTCCAGATTCAATTTGTCAAACAAATCTTTCTGCACTACGTAGTTCACATCGTCTAGTTTCCTCTTTACTGCAAACCTTGTCACATCAGTAATGTTTACCGCAAATTGACCATGAATGTCACAGTATTTATCATACAAGAACTTTGCAAATCGTCGCATCTCGGTAGGATCACTCATCGCTCTAAACGTTTGAATACGATTCCACAAATCAAAGTTTTCAGTAGAGAATTCTTTCTTGCAATGATCTTCCAGTGCATTCCGCAATGGAACAATTTGTAAAATATCCCTTGCCCGCATGCGATGGAGTTCCAATTCGCATCGGTCAATAACTGTTTGACATATACTCGCCATTACTTTCGCAACGTTATCTTGGTTCAACAAGTAAACTTGATCATACAACGTTTTCGCCTTGTAATACCGTCTCTTATCAAACTCAAACGATGCACGATTAAACACATCAATTGATCCTTGTTTAATCGTGTCGTCAGAGTCAAACACCTCAAACACTTCAATAGGTAACTCTTTATGAGTAATACAACCCAAATACCGATGACTCACGCGACTAGATAGCGCTTGCCGCGTAACAACAATCGGTGCATCAAGTTTATCACTAATATTCTGTAGTCGTTGATTAACACTACTTTCTTTGCTCAAAATAATGTAATCCATACGTTCATTTTCACCTACTGTCGCAATTAATGCAAACGCACTATGCGCAGTGACACCAACAGATAAATCACCATTTGATTGTAGATTAAACTCTGTTACAGCTTCTAGAATCTCTACCGATGCAATCATAGCTTGTCTACTGTTTCTAAACAGTGCCGTGAAACCATCTCCAGTATAACGATCTACAAACCCACCATGTTTGCGTACAATTGGACAAATGACGCTCAAAAAGTCATTTAACAGTAAGAGTGTCGCACCAGAAACACCACTTGTTTTTAAATTCTTGATTTCAACCAATAACATGGTAATATCTCTTTCTACGTACTTTCCTAGTTCCATATCAGTGATATTGCGAGTTCGCACCAGTTTCATGAAACCATCAGGTACAAACTTGCGTATGGTATCTTGTAAATATTTTGATAAACGTCTCCATGGTCCAGTGATCGTTCTTGCCATGATCAACGCGCATATTGTTCCAAAAATAAAACAAAGTGATAAAACAAGTATACTATACACGAGAATGTATGTCGCGGTGACAACCTTGTTTTCGGCATCTCTTACAATAGCGTCCATTGTCATATCTCCAACACTGTATCGTTCAATCTTCCAAGCTTCACAAACATTCTGCCACTCTTCAAGGTACTGCGTAGCATCAATGGTTAATCGTCCTTGCATGTATTGTGAACCTATAATACCAGTCAATCGCTTGATATTGTTAAAACTTGTACTATTGTACGAGTCATCGAGTTCGATACTCTCTTTGGTCGCGCTACTGCGAAACATTGCCGAAAGAATTTCTTGTTGACCAATGATACCATTCATCTTGTTAAATGATGCAAAGTGATCTTGATCGTACCTAGAATACTTTTTACCAAACATGTATTCACCAAGTGTATACATGACAAACACTCGTTCTACGTGTTCGATGGCAATTAGAATCTTGGCCAAGTTTTCTGCCGAGTTTACTTTTGCGAGAACACCGATACCACTTTTTAACTCTTGTACGTATGCTTCGTAATAGTTTGTAGTTTCATACGCGCTGATATTGTGATCAATGACGCGTTGCCTGAATTCTAAGAGCTTTTTGGGGTAGGTGTATTGGAAGCTTGGATATTCTGCGTAGAACTTGTTCATTGTCTTGTCAGTGTAGGCCCATGCTTCGTCAAGTCGCCCCAGTGCTTCGTCACTATAGTTGCCTCTCGCCAACACGACAGCAGTGAGATAACGTTCTTCACCTGCGGCGAATATTACATCGTGCGTGTCGATAAATGTTTTAACTAGGTCTTTTGTGTTTTTCGAAGCTCGTAGTGATAGTATTGCGAAACCTACAAGACCACCACCGGCAAGTATCATACCAATAAGAAAAACAGAGCACCTATGTTGTTAGGAGAATTAAAAAAGTAAATTACATGATAACAAGCTTCAACCAAAGAGGTAGTCGCTCCAAGAAGGCTGTACACCCTTTTGGTCGCACGATCGCTGGTGCTGGTTCCTCATCCTCTGGTGCTTCTTTTTCGTCATTTAGTGGACTATAGTACGCAGTGTATGTGTCCTGAGCATAGGTATCCAGGTCGTGTAACTCGGTGTCACCATCAGTGGTTTGCATCTGTCACTATCAACCAAAAACGGCGTTGTAACTTTCTGATCTTTTATTCTGTTGCGCGGTGGATTATAGCTCTTGCATTTTTACATAAGGCCCAGTGTTTTTGTTCTTCTTATTGATCTTTTGTTTTCTGACCCAGTAAACAGCACCTATGGCAGCGACTAGCAAAGTCAGTGCACCAACAACCAAACCGGCTACAAGTACAATAGTAACGAGCACACTACTTGGCTTAGAACCAGGAGCTTCGGTGGAAAATTCATACAAATGTCTTTCTCCATCAGCATATTTGATCACAAAAACCTTGTCTTCTCTAACACGCAACAGCGTGTTATCTATGTAGCATGGCACGGAGCAAAGGTTTGTTACGTTAAGCGTCTTTTCTTTGAGGTCAACTCGTAGCAAATTGATGCTTAAAGCACGATCGTCACGCCAAACAGATGTTACTTCTGCACCAAGAATAAAAAGACTATCAGAAGCAGCATGATATTGCATGAATCTTGATCCCACAACAGTACGTGAGTTTGTCATGTTCATCTCCAGATGAGGATAAACTTCTTCTATTTTTGAATCGTTGAACGAGTACGATATCACTTTTGTAAGATCGTTACTATCAACCAATGCTATCTTGTCGTTTGGTATCTGAGCAAACTCTAGTAAATATTCAACAGGTGCTAGCGTGCAAGTATCCGACTCACCAGGGCATACAATCACTTTACCAGTACTTCCAAATGCAAATCGTCTTGGATCACTTGGAGATGGGATAGCTCTCGCTTGGAGAATAAATCCTTGAATATTTGGAATGTTCAATCTTGTTGCAGTCCCTGTTTTAGTGTCAATCTTTGTTTCGACGTTAAAATCAGACTCATATATCACGAAATCGCCAACTACAGAGATACTGCTGCCAAACGAAGGACTTTTGTCATAGTTTGTTCTTGTTTTTGAGTATGGATCATAGCGTGTGAAATCATCTAGTGTTCATCCAAAATGAACCTGCAGCGGAAACAATGTAATTGTCATAGTAGGAGATGCCAGTGATATCGAGTGTAGTGACTTCGCCAGTGGTCAAACATGTAGTCTGAAGCACATATGACCCACGTTGTGAAAGAATAGCCAAAACATATTCGTTTCCATGTGAAGAAGCGTAAAGTATTTTTTCGAGTTTGGTGTTGCTTGTGAAATTAGCGTGAGTGTATCGTGTGACTGCTGTTCCATCCGTAACATAAAATGGCGTCGATGCGGAGCTCAAGTCAGCATACATAAGCACCCGATTATTTGTTAATTCTACAAACACGGTTTTGTACGGCAAAAGTGGTTCTGGCAACGGTAGGGGTTTGTCCTGTTGCGAGAGACGAACTGTTTCGTTTTTAACAGAGCGATACCACACGTCTACCTTGGTGTACAGAACCCATTCCTCTTGTAGAATTGCGCTCTTTGTAAGTTTTGTTAGGGAGTCACCAACTGTGAATGACACAATGAAACTAAGCAACGTGAGTAACAGTGTAAGTTTTTGCATTTCTTTCTGTGGTAAGAAACAATGGATGCTTCTTATTCAGGCAAACTCCGAGGAAAAGAGACGTCCAACGGTTACTTAGCGTAATAGAACTAATAGAATATAGCTAAAGATTATTCTTCTGAAAAGAAAACTTGCTCAATTTGCAAATTTTTGCATGTATTTCAATTTACTAGAAATTTAGCAGAAATATAAGTGTTCTTTTAAGAATTCTAGCTGCACAAACTAGCTACGATTCGTACCTAGCTGATAACATGCAGAGGCTATCAATTATTACCATCTTCGATAGATGTAGTCAAAATTCCTAGTTTGGTACGAAGCTTGACGCTTATATCAAAGTTGTCAAACAACACGTCACAAACAAATTAAAAACAATGGGCTTCACTACAATACAACTATGCCTCTGTGGCGATGCTGATGTTGGCAAGACTTGTTTAGCAATGTCGTACATGGACAATCAGTTTCCATCAAACCCACCACAAGTATTAGACCCTCGTGAAGAAGCTGGTACGTTATTTAACACTCATGTTAATTCCCCTAGTGTTGTTCGAAATGGCTCCATACAACGTCAAGTTCACTGACACATGTGGAGAAGAAGAATTGGAGCGTTTAGCCAAAGCATGCTATTTGGACCAAGAAGTCTTCTTATTGTGTTTCTCATTGGCTGATGCAGCATCACTCACCAGCTTAACAGAAAAATGGAACGATGGAAACTGGCCAGTCGAAAATGTTATGAATCTACCAACACCAACACCACAACATCCTCACCATTATGTCAACCACGGAGTACCCATCATTTTGGTTGGTTGCAAATCAGATAAACGAGTCATATCGGAAGAAGAAGGCCGTCAAGCTGCTGAAAAATTAGGTTGTGCCGCATACGTGGAATGTTCTGCTCGTGAGCAAGAGGGATTGACTGAAGTATTCGAAACAGCGATATCTGAATTCTTGAAGTACCAAAAGACTGTTGAACCAAAAGTTGTCGAAGTTCCAGCACCTGTAGAAACTACACCAGCACCAGTTACCGAAAAACCAAAACAAGCAAATGCTGTTGTAGGTTATGTGGAATTAGAAATGGTTTCGGCAGAAGGGCTACCAAGTATGGACGTTAATGGACTTGCCGATCCCTATGTACTTATCAAAATGGAAGGCCACGACGATAGAAAAACAGAAGTTTGTAGAAAGACACTTACACCAGTGTGGAATGAAGTTTTCAAATTCCCAGTTACGGAAACGCAATTGAACGCACCATTATTATTTGAAGTGTGGGATTGGGATAACTACACACCGGATGACCATATTGGTGATGTTAAATTTGAATTTGCGAGCGCCTTGTTGTGTAAAGAATCAAATGACGAATATGAAGTTACCCGCAAGAATAAGAGCAGGGGAAAACTTAGGATTAGGACACATTTCGAAGCCACAAATGCGTACGATCCTTCATCATTGAAAAAGTAAATATTGATTTCACACGCTAGTGCATTTCTTTGCTGTTCCAATTTGTAGGTATCAAAGAAGGTAGTTTGTTTGTTGTAGAGCTTTGTCACTTCTCTTTCTAAAAATCGGCAAGTATGCTGAATGCTTTGCTCCTGTCTTGCTCACATCACCAACATGTTTGCCATTCTGCATTCTGCAAATACCGTTAGTGGCTTTTCAAAATTCGCGGGACGCATGTCAGATATTTTAATTCTTTTAGTTAAAAATTTTGGATACAGCGAATTTGAAGTGACACGTGACACAGATTAGAATGTATTTGGTGCTCTCCAACAGCCAAGAAAAAACTGTGGAATGAGGCCTCTCTCACAACTTCGTCTCATCATTAACAAACGTAGGACAGACCGAAGTCCTGGCACACCAAGCTCCGTCTCTCCAGCTAATTCGTTCACACCAACAGAGGCCAACAAAGATGACCTATTTTCTCGTCCATTGGAGCGCCGAAAATCAATGTATGATACAGTACGAGAACTATTATTGAATATGTCACAAGACGAGGATTTACATGACCGAATCAAACTATTTGCATTACTAGAACACAGTCAAGAGAATGTTCTCTTGTACGATGCCGTACAAAAATACAAAAAATGCACAAATGTAGAGGAGTGTAGAGCACAAGCTATATCTATTGTCAAAGAATTCCTAGAGGCTGATTCGATCAACGAAGTCAATATAAACTACAAGTGTAATGACGCGATAGAGAAGATTTTAAATTTGGATACACCGCTAGCTGACGACGTGTTCAAAAGTATAGAGGAAGCGCTACTGGAAAACTTGCTAGATGTTATTGCTAGATTTATGAGATCTTCGTTGTATGCGGAATATAAAGCACAAGACGAGAAGAAAGAACTACCACAAAGGTCTAGTGCAAGGAGGAGAATGTCGCTATTTTTCAATTTTAGCGCAGAAAAAAAGAATAGTGACACATTGGAAGTACCCATCAAGTCTTCACGACTATCGTTCAAGTTTTGGAACTTTAATAAATAATTTTTATGAAAATTTTGTTAAATGGTACGTATTGTGTTTGGGTTGACTTCAGTTTCCAAACATGACCAACATACCTGACGACGTGGCCAGCATAATCGTACAATATTTATCGTATCATGAATTACTTGTGAACTTTCAACCTGTGTGTAAAGTGTGGTATCGCTGCGCTCAAGAAAGTGTGTTTGAAATTAAGATTAAGCCTAGTTCATACAATAGCGCTTCACAACTACTAAAATTACTCTCGCTGATAGGAAAACGGTTTCTTAACCTGCGTAAAATATCCGACAAAAGCTATGTTGATGCGTTGCATACGTTGGAAATATGCAAACAGTTAGAAGCGGTAGAATGTTGCAGGAGAGTATTAAATCTTGACTATCGAAAACTATGGGAATCTTTTCCAAAACTTTGCGCAATAGATGCCACACAAAAGCTCTATGATTCTGATAGTATCGAGAATGCGCTGCAAAACAGAACTATACGGTATCTGACAATCGATAACAGTAGCAAACCAATCTCTGCGAACACTAAAACTATTATCCGTTGCGTTGCCCCCACGATAACACATGTTCAGGTGACGTGTGCAGAAGACCACAATAGTGGCACAATAACCGCGTTGGAAGAGTTAATCAATGTGCTACCGGCAAGCAGTGAAATTATTTCGATCAAGATTGACATTTCCTGGGATGAAAAACAGTACAATCCCAGTTTACTATTCCGAAAAACACCAAAACTCGAAAAATTAACAGGTGTTGAGCTGAGTGCAGAAGATGTAAAAACACTAATAGAATGCTGCCCTCGATTACGAAAAGTTAGTGGAGTAAGAGGTACCATGCTCCCGTACATGCTCGTCCATTGTGAAACTTTGAAATCAGTAAAAGAATACAGCTTGGGAGAGGTGAATAGAAATGTACCATCTGTTGAAAAGTTGGTCGTGGATTGCTTGGACGATTTGTATACTAAATGTACATTATGGCAATCGTTGCCTCGATTTACAAATTTACGTGAGTTGTATGCTACTAGTGATGGTATTCAATCTCACATGGTTGATCAAGTAATAGAGAGTTGCCCAATGTTGGAGATAGTTAGCGTGAATGAGGATAGTTTGACACAGCATGACATTGAACGATTGTTCCAAGGATGTACAAAATTGAAAAGAATTGTAAAGAAGAATGGTGATGTATTGAAAGGTAGAAGTGAGATAGATGCTTTAAAGTATTGGGAAGACACTACTGAGGGACAAGTAATGACTTATCCGTAGAACTGCACCGTATCAAAATTTATTAAAAAATACGTTGTTATTGTCAACTTGAATGCAAACTGAACCACATGTACCAGATGACGTTTGTTATGTAACACAGTGTCCCAAGTTACGATTCATACATAGACCAGGTATTGGAAGTACATTGAAGGAAATAAGAACAAATGCTAGAATCATTAATGCTATGCAGATGAGAAATGATTGGTTGTACAGGAGAGAAAGAAGCAGAAAATACAATAAAATGTAGTAAATTAGAAGCTCTAGTTTAGATCTAACGGTTTAGTAACCGTGGCATGAGATCTGCTTCCAAGATAGTCGTTTAAAATCAAGTGACGTGTGACGCGCTAGTTTCAAGAAAATGCAAAGTGCACTGCTAGTACTCATCGCAATTGTTCTTACAGTAGTCGCGACAGATCCTGCGCGACCAAAGACGATTCTCAAAACAGGAACTGCATTGTACATCGATAAGAATCCTGACCCACCAGGGTCTCCCAAAGTGTACACCTATTACATCGACGTAGACAATCAATTGTTACGCTTCGAATATTCACAAAACGGCACTGTAGGTATTGGCATAACAGACTACAAGATCCTGAGAACGTATTTAATATTTGCCAATACGACTTCATTTAGTTGCTACAGAACTCCCGCAACAGAAAACATTTTCAACAGAGACATGTTTGCCTCTGCAACGTACGGTGGCTCGAAATCTGTTAACGGTCACATCGTAAATGAATGGAACGACGCATCATTGAACAAAGATGAAAGAGAGACTGTCTATTTAGACGCTTTTACGGGAGATATAGTACGCGTTCATAATACAATCATGGACTTGGAGTTGGAAATCGAATTCATGTCCAAGGATATTCCAGATCCAAAGTTATTCCAACTTCCCAAAGAACTTTCAGCAAAATGTGGACCAGTAACCATCTTTTCTTTGCACAAGGTGTTCAAGATTTTTCATTAAACAGAGTTATTTGTAAAACATATCATTTACATGCTAGACTGGGTATCTATATTTATATTCCAAGATACCATGGAAAGGACACCCAATACTACGCCTAGAATCACCCCACCGTTTATGCTCCGCATTATTTTGGCAATATCCTAGTGGTTTAAACTCGTTATGCGCAATTTTGTTCTCAACTCCATACAAAAAGTATCGTAACCAAAATGCATGATCAAAACATTGTAACAACGCATAATCATGTTTGTAATGAAAAAAAAACATGTGCTCTACTTCTCGTATCGCAATTACAGTGGAATCTAGTTGTTCATGAGATGTAAATAGTATCTCTCCTGAAACAGTTGCATCAATATTTGATGGAACGGTGTATGTACATGGTTGTTTACCTGTTTGCCGAATTTTACCGAGGTATGCGTCCAACTGTCCAGAAACGGTAATAGGACAACCTAATTGCAAAAACACAGTGTCAATAAAATGTTGACAGTTGCACTGATGCGCGTCATATGTTTTTAACAGATTAAATTCGGTGATTACTTCTGACAAAACGCGTAATTTCTCGGTAATTTGCTCTATGCCTTCAAATAGTTTGACATCGAACGCTAATATGTTGCTTATGACGCATTTTCGTGGTATAATTACTCCACTCTCGTTCCACTCGAGTTTCCATGGTCCAACGATAAGTACCGAGTGGAAAAAATTCATTTGTGTCGGCAATTGAATTGTGTGGTCTATCTCTGACGCGATGAGAGGTGTGTTGTAGTCTGTGACTTCTACTATCCCCAATTTAATCTTTAGTCGTGGTTTTTTCTTGGAGAGTATAGTGGATGTGAACGGGTCTGTCATGACTTTCGACTTTTCTTTGCATGTTGAATTGTATGCAACGGATAGAACGTGTTCGATAGTGGGGTTCATGTATAGTGTTAGATATTCGAGTGGGAGGAAATTTTTCTGTACCAAGTCGGCACTTGCGAGGTCTGTGATGTCCTTCTGCAATGTTGAGAGTATGTAAGCAATGTAAGGCATTTTGTCGAGTTTTTTGCGTAAAATCTGTTCTGCCTCTTCAGTAGATACACTGGGCTCGAAGAAGTCCTCTCCATTACTGATGCTCTTGTTGCCCATTGCGTGTGTTCACGTCACTTTCAAGATTTACAAAAACACCCCAGAGGCACAGGTTTAGAAACTCTTTATCCAGTTTGAAGCAGACCTGTTTCATTTGAATTATCTATGACCTCTGTCAATCAAGTTCAAATCGGTATCTATACTCTAAAATCTTGGAAAATGGACATCCAATACTCCTGCTTGACGTTCCCCACTTCTTACTCTCCTCATCAGAAACACAATACCCCAATGGTTTAAAATCTTTATGCGCTTTCTCATGCTCTATTCCATACTTGAAATACCGCACCCAAAACGCACGATCAAAACAATGCAACAACAATTTGTCATACATACCTTCGGTAGCAAAATAATTTGGATCAGAAACAATAATAGCACGTACAACTTCATCGAGTTGTTCATGAGAAAAAAACACAATTTCTGTTTCTTGCACATCAATTGTCTTGAATGCAATTTTCTTTTTGTTAATCTTGTCTAGTACACGTTTTGGAATGGTGTACACGCAACCTTTCTTTCCTGTTGATCGTATCGAGCTTACATATGCATCTAGTTGTCCACTAAACGATTGTGCACCTCCTAGGAGTCGTTTACAGACATCATCAACAAAGTGTTGACAGTTGCACGATTCTGCATCGTACTTGCTTAGTGCGTTGTATTCGGTGATCACATCGGCTAATGATTCTAGTTTTTCTTTGATTTTTTCTACTCCGGTAAAAGAACCGATTGTTATGCCGGTAACTTCACTAACAACACATTTTCGTGGGATGATTACTCCTGTTTCGTTCCATTCGAGTCTCCATGGTCCTACCACAAGTATAGAATGAAATGAACCAAACTCTTGTGCGAATTGTAGAGTTTTAAAGGCGTCAAGAGCGACTACTGGCGATGTGTAATCTGTTATTTCGACTAGTCCAAATTTTATGTTTATCTGAGGTTCTGTGTTGCTCGAGCTGAACTCTCCGCTTTTTCTTTGGAAACGTCTGTCGTTTTTTTGTGTTTCTATTTGTGCTTTGAGTGCATATTCGATAACGTTTTCGATAGTTGGATTCGAGTAGGACAACACGTCTTCTATTGGTAAAAATTTTGTTTGTAACGTTTCCGAGCTTGCTAGATCGATAATACTCTTGTTCATAGATGTGAGTATGGACGCAACAACTGGATTCTTATCTTGTTTTTCTACAAGATTTTTCACAGCCTCCTCTGGTGATATTGTCGTGAAGTAGTCCTGTACATCACTATCGCTTGCACTTATTGCTGTGTTGCCCATGACCTGTCGGAAGGTTTGGTTAGAATTGGAGTGTCAGCTTTCAAATGTTACAAGACTACGCATTCAAAACATTCAAACCCATTAAAAATAATCCCTCTTTTATTCTGTTTTTGCGACTTCTTGAGAAGCAAAAGGTACAGGGTTGCTGTTCTCTGAATCAGGATTTTCTTCTTCCATATGTACATGTCCCTGACTGCCCACAAATGCTAAAAAGTCTGCCGATTCTGCATCGTTTTTAGTGCTATTTCTTCTACTACCATTGACAAATCTTCTTTTGACTCGATCTTTTCCAGATATATCATCTTCATCGTCACTAGTAGCTTCTCGCTTTCTCTTCAAATCTTCTGGTTTTAGTGACACTAAACGATTTGTGAATGATGTTAGTACACCTGCAGGAATAATAGGAGGAGCAGGTAAACCATTTGGCATGTTGATTTGTTCCATTTTTGGCATAATGGGTGGTGGTATCGTTGGATCTTGACTGCCTTCTTCCACATCACTTCCAGGTGACGCTTTCTTTCCTGATTCTTTTCGAATCTTTTTCAAAAAGACATCTGGTTTCGAAAAGATACAAAATGGAGAGGAGATCTTGCTCATCATGTGAGAATAAGTATCATGATTCACACGTTTGTATACTCGTATGAAAAAGACAAACTTTCCTCTCCAACTTAGTTGCCTTCTATCGACTGGCCATATCAAATTCAAATTCCAACAACTGTTGATAGAATCTTCCGTAAATGAATAAGTTACGACTGGCATATCTCCTTCTGTGAATTCTCTGTATTCCATGGATTGGTCACGAGAACGGATAACAAAGCAATCTGGATCGCACGAGTTCAGAATATCACTAAATGGTGATTGATAGTGATGGAACGATGGCGTGGAGACAACTGGTGTCGTTGGTGATATTGTCGTTAGGCGACCTGGAGATGGCATTGCTGTTCTACTTGGTGATGTTTGTTGAACTAGCATTTGTGGTGTTACTGTTCTCGGTGGTATGGGTCGTGGCAATTGAGTTGGTGTGAGTTGTGCAATTTTTGCATCGCCAGGTGGCAATGTAAACACGGTAGGTTGCGGAGGTTGTATAATAGGTATTCCATTAGTTGTTGTAGTTGGTAGTGGTGGTTGCAGTGGTTTCCCAGGTATCGTTTGGAACTGTTTCATTGTTTTTGGCATTATAGGAAACGATGAAGTTGGTGGTTGTCTCATCATAGGTGATTGTATTGGTGACTGTGGTGGAGGTTGAATAGTTCTAAGTGGTGTATCGAATGGTGTCATCTCTTGTGACTGAGAATCTTTTGATGGTGTTGATGGAACTGAAGACGCTGATCCAGGTGTTGATGGAGAAGATGGTGAGTCTGGACTCTCGCTTACTTGTTGTCCATTACTATCTATACTGTTAGTTCATGTAAACACAACGTTACCAAAATAAAGTTTTCGTTTCAGGTGGGAGACGTTTTTCAATAATTTTAGTTCAACAACATATCGTCCCTTCTGGTATGCGGACAAGAACTTTTGGTTGGGCCGTAGTTCAAACTAGGAGTTTGTTAAAAATATTCAAAAGTCTACATACTTCATAGTGATGTGTTCGGAACAAAATATCTGATGGTGAAACTGTTTGGTTCTTAATTTTGCGTGAAGTTACGCGAATATCTACATCGGCGTCTTGTTCATGGTAGTCCCTATTATTATGTTACATAAAAAAATCAAAAAATTCTTACGGCATCATCTGGTGTGCCCACTGCAAGTCTATAACATGAAAATTTGTTTTCTTATTTTTTTCTGCTGATTTTGGTGTCGACATTTTCGTTCCCAGTATTCAAGGAACTGTTAAACAGCTTAGCGTTGAACTATAGTTCTATTGGTTAGGATCATTTGCTATAAACTACGTACTGTCGTGTGAGGTGCAAATGTGTAGTAGAATTCCCTGCCTACTTGGAACACTCAAATTTTCTTCGTCGTTCTTGAACAACCAGACATACCAATCGTTGTGGGCGACGTTTTACAACTAAAAAAATTTCATAGTACCATGCAAATCATTAGAGAACAAGAACTGAGAGTAAAAGCTACTAGTATTGTGAGTATGAGCGTGTGTAGTTTATTTTTCATCAAATGAAGTTGACTTGCCCGTTTAGCGCTTGAAAAATCATGAAACAGTTTCTAAAGTCGTACTTGGAAAAGTGTGAAGATTATGCAGTAAAACCAAAGAAAAGATTAGTAGATGAGCTGACATTGTTTGCAAAAAACGATGACATGACAAATCATATTATACTTAATGGAAACTGTGTTGCTCAGTTCAACGATAGATTAACTGATATCGAGCTGTATCCGTTGTGCGAAGTTTTAGAACGAGATATACACATGACATCGCTTGATATGAGCTACAACTTGATTGGGGATCATGGAGCAGAAGCGATTTATCGAATGATACAAAGTAACCGAGTACTAAAGCACATTTCATTGCGCTCAAATCAGATTCATGAGAAAGGTGCGCAAGATATTGCAAAATCCTTGACAAAGAATCGGTCGTTACATTCGTTGGACCTTAGCGAGAATGAGTTGGGAGACAAAGGTGGTTTGGCGATTGCACAAGCGTTACAGGTAGAAATAGTTTCTGATTCTCACCAATAGGAAAATATAACATTGAAAGTTTTGAATCTTAATGCTACAGATTTGAAGACTTCTTCTATAGTAGCTCTAGCAGTTGCAGCTAGGTCTCATCCATCGTTAGCGGTACTCAAGATTGGGAAACCATTACTACATAGCTTGCGAGAAGAAACAACAGAACACTTGAATAATATGCTGCGAATGAACAATAACTTATTGACGCTTGACCTTACCGCTCATGGAATTAGAGATGAAGGGTTGACATTGATATGCGAAGCTTTGATGCACAACTCTACCCTTACAAAGCTTGTCCTCGCCAAGTAAGACTTCACAAAATCTAACTCTGTAGTAATCGAATAGTGATTGATGGCGGAACTGCGCTAGCGACATACTTGAAGAGCGACAAATGCAGACTGCGAGTATTGAATCTAAATTCGAATAGAATCGATAATGTAGGAGGAAAAGAAATGGCGCTCGCTTTGCGTTCGAATAGAACTCTTGTTAGTTTGAACATTATGAGCAACAATATTGGCGGAGAAAGTCTGTTCGAAATAGCAAAATCATTACTACATTTCAATACTACACTCTCAAAGATACGAGTGTTGAACAACAAATTTGATCAGAAATCAATGTCGTTCTTTTATGATATTATCGCTCAGCGGTCCAATGAACTTTCAATTGACATTGTCATCGATAAAGTAGATACCACTTACTATGTAGCACAGAAGAAAGATTGTATAAAACCAGATCCAAAGGTCAACACAAGCGTAAATCAAATTAAAAAGATTGACAAGATATTGGGAACTGATACAAGTTTAGATGGTTATGGAGCAATGTATAAGACAAAAAGAGAACCCACGCCAAGAGTACCAGATGAGTACGACGTAGACGAAGAGATAAACTACGAATAAACTTTGTAAATGATAAGACGTTTGATATCACGCGCGTGCAGACAAAACATCTCATTCACACGACCTGATTTGCACATAAAATACAGCGTAACATCGACTACAATCAACACAGAACAAAATGAAACGAAAATAGACACTGAATCGGCACAGAAAAAGGGATTCAAATACGAAGAAGAATCCATAGCTACCTTAAATAACCACTATAATTTCAACGTACAAAAATCAGTTCGACAAGGACCTGGCGATAAAGGTATTGACTTTAAAGGCACATTTACCGTCGATACAGAAGTGCCGATCATAGGACAATGCAAACGTCTTAAGAAACCACTAAGTGTCGACTCTGTTCGTGAGTTAGAAGGCGTGCTGTCACACTATCCACAATTTATTGGCTTATTCGTCAGTCATTCTGGATACTCCAAAGATGCCGTTCGACATGCACAACAATCTCACACGCCATTTATTCTTTCTATCATTCGCGACAATGCGATCACATACTGGGTGATGAACCAAAAAGCACGGTTCCTACTACCTACACTTGTACCAGCACTTCACCGTGGTATATCAGGACAAGATAAAATCATGCTCTTCACCAACAAAAATGGCCAAGTAACCCCTCTCTTGTAAAATACTCATGAGCGACGTAGAAGAGCTCGATTTGAGTGGTAAGCGACTCTAAAGACTAATAAAAAGAAAAAAAACTCTCGCGTATCGAGAAAGAGCTTGTATCTGGGTACGGCTCGCTCACTAGTTTGAATCTTTCCGGAAATCAAATTAACAAGATTGATAATTTGGATAAAAATATTAATCTAGAAACGGTGCGTGAGCTAGTTTGTGTATTAATGTTGTAGCTCGACTTATCACGAAATAGTTTGGTATTTATTCAAGGATTGGGATCGTTACGGCGATTGACAACATTAAACTTGTCGGAGAACAGTTTGCAGTCGGCACATGGTCTAGATCAGTTAATTAATTTAACAAAGTTGGACTTGAGTCATAATGCGCTACCGTCTGGACCCGATGTTCGGAATAGTTTCAAATTGCAACACTTGGACTTGTCATGCAACACTATCACAACTATACCGAAACTATCGAGTAATACTCAACTAGTGGTATGCATCTTTGTTTCCATACTAACAATAGTTTTTGGATCTAAGTGAAAACGTAATTAGTTCATTGGAAAATATAACAGATCTACCGTCATCGTTAGATACGCTTCACTTGTCGAAAAATCAGATACAATCCATTTTCGATATTTTCTATCTACAGCATTTACACAATATAACGCATCTTAACCTGAACGACAATTTTTTCCAAACAACATTCTCACAACACAAGTAAGAACAAGATTCCATTTTACTAATACACAAGAGTCAATTATCGGCCGATAATGTCAATTTTACTGCCAAAGTTACATTCGTTAGATCATAGACTCTTTAGCGATAACGAATTAGATATAAAAAAGAATCTAGCGCAAGATTCGGAAACACTATTAAACATGTTACAAGAAAAAAACGATGGACTACTCAAATACGTAGCGAGTAAAAGTATAATACAAAAAGTCGCGCCGACACCTGCACCAACGCCTGCGCCAGCGTTACTGCCAACACGAGTAATTGTTTCTCCAAAACCAGTACAAGAGCAACAACCTACGTATCAACAACCAATTATTCCAAAACTTCCGACGCAGCAAGTCCAACAGCAACAAATCCAACAACAATACTATCCACCACACATTCCGCCACAAATCGTGCAACATCCACCGCACGTGCAACCAAATTATGGAAACGATCCACATTTTGGACAACAATATCACCAAATGCCGTACTTGACGCACGATCCAAGTTACGCGCCGCATACCATGTACGGGCCACAACAAGCATGGCAACAACACAATTATAATCCGAATATAAATGCAACACCAAGAATGCCAGTGTATACTCCACAAAGTTTAACTCCAGAAATGCACGCTCCTGTAAAAACGGAAAAAGATGATTCCATTATCATGAAACAACGGTATAAAAAGTTGAAAAAAAAGTTACAAGTGTTAACGGAGCAGTACGAAGTGTTAGCGACGTACTGTAACCGAGAAATTTCTCAAAAACACGAAAAGGAGAAACAAAGAGAAGCAATGCAAGTGTTGTTTCCTCCTAGTGATTATCGACTTCATGAAAATGCAACTTTGTTACAAAGAAAGTGGCGAGAGTACAAAGCGAGAAGAGCGATACCGAATTTTTCAAGACTCGAGTTTGAACATAGTGTACTCAAGTATCGACTACTGTTAGAGGTCGAACAGCGGTATGCGCTCACAGAAATGCTTAGAAAACTGTGGGAACAAACTTGTATTATATTTAAAAACGGATGGAATCAAACACAAGAAAATTATGAAGAAAATCATGAAACATAGTTTATTAACAAATCACTAAAATTGTTTCTTGTCAAAAACGAACCTAAAT
>JAESGV010000329.1_pt1 | contig 21405 bp, 20 predicted proteins | sample 9269781 | NCBI WGS metagenome assembly JAESGV01 (sample SAMN15741586, study PRJNA653496) | algae metagenome | isolation source: Tildeniella torsiva UHER 1998/13D and co-occurring heterotrophs from... | place: Slovakia: Slovak Paradise National Park, Hrabusice, Kosice Region | collected 2000-01-01
CTTCTGCCAAATAGGCATCAAATAGTCTAATTATGAGTTTCAAGTTTAGTTCACGCATGAGTAGACAATTCATCCAACGGAAAGCAAATTGGATAAACTGCAGTCCTTGTGATTGAATGTGGTTGTATAATGGTTCATCAATCTTTTGAATAATTTCTTCTAGTTTGTGAATCATTCGTTGTATACCAGGTTGCGCAAACGTGTAGTGATCTTGAATAAAATCCAAAAATAAACTAAAACACCAGAAAGAATCTGCTTCTACGTTCACACCAATATCTTGCGGAATGACAACATCTTGACCAAGTATATCTACTTCTACAATTGTTAAAATATGATCAACGCGACGTACTCATTTCAGCATGCAAAAACACGACCAAGAACGGAGTTACTAGATCGTTAATTCCTTGTACATAACCACTAGCAGGATGTCTAATACTCCAAATATACAATATCCGTTCCAAACCTGCTTGTATTTCCATGTTTTGGAACAAGATGACATCTGGGTTTGTTCGAGGAACGTCGATATGAATCTGTCGTTGTATCGAGTTTTCATATTCTGTTTTTTTCATTTGTGTTTCGTCATAATATTTTGAAACAAGTGCAGAGTATTCTTTGCGTCTACGTTCATGAGTTGGTGTTCTTCGCGATCCGTTACATGGAATATATCCAACGAGTATTTTCCACACGAGTGGTCTCACTTCTGATGGAATGCCAGACCAGCTTAGTCTCCGAAGTTCATCTATATTGAGTTAATAAAAAGTAATATGCGTTACCAATATCGACATCAGGCTGGGATAATAGTGTTTTGAAACGTTCTAATTTTGAGGCGGTGATGTTATAGTCCTCGTTCATGCTTGTATCGAGATGCGTGTTTCTACTAGTCATAAACCTTGGAGAAGGCACAGGAGATTCCTGTATGTTATTATTCGCGTTTTGTAGACATACTTTTGGTGACGTTTTTGCTTGTTTCAAATCGCTGTTACTCGTAGAGGAACGCAATGGCGTGAGCGGTGGTGATGAAGGTGTCGAACTCGTTCTTCGTGATAATGTTTGTATTTGCTCTTGCAATTTGAGTTCATCGACACTATTTGTGGTTAGGATTTTGTCGTTTGCATACTTTAGGTTTAGTTTTTCATCCGCTTTGTTTGCTTCCAATATAATTTTTGTTTCTGTTTTTTCTTCTTCAAAACTTATTGGAAGTTGATATTTTGCACCTCGTACTTGTGTTATCGTACCTGGTTTAGGTCCCTTATTTGAAAAATATTTGTTTTTGCGTTGTGCAGCTACGAATCAGTGTCAATATTCTTTTTCGATATTGTTCTACATACTGTTTACGCGTACTTTGTTTGTTGTCACGTTTACACTTGGACTTGTTACTGTTGTTACTTTTTGTGGATTGTTTGGTGGTACTCGTACTAGATTTGTTATCATAGAAAAGAGATTGTTGCTGGAACCACCATTGGCACCACCATAGTATGAAGAATCACCATTAGATGACATTCTGTATTTGTGGAGTATGATGTATTGGTCAACCTAGACTTCAAAAATAACCAAAAACAAAATTTTATCGTTACGAAATTCCAATAAAGAATTATTGAAACATGCCGTCGTCTTGTTTGTGGGTTTGGAACAGTCTCTTAGGTGGTGCGTGGATATCGTATTCTTCTTTGTGTATGTCAGAGTATTGGCATGCTTGTACAACCCGCAGTGTTTCATCTACACTTCTGCCTACTGGTAAATCGTTGACGCTCTTGTTTCTCAGTCTTCCAAATGCATCAATGATAAATATTCCTCTCATAGCAACACCTTCATCTGTTAAAACGCCATACGATTTGGACAGACTTTGGTTTATGTCAGAGAGTAGTGGTATGTCCATCGCACCAAGTCCACCACTTTGTCTTGGTCTTCTCGACCATGCTAAATGACTGTGAATAGAATCCACAGACGCTGCAATAACTTCACAGCCAATTCTTCTGAACTCATCGACGCGATCCGAGAACGCTGTTATTTCTGTTGGGCAAACGAAAGTGAAGTTCAATGGATAAAAGAATAGTACTAGATACCTTCCGCGAAACTGTTCCAAAGTTATTTTCGAAAAGATGCCGTGTACTAGGGCATCTTTAGCAAACGAGGGTGCTGGCATTCCAACGAAAGCGACAGATGGAGGCAGCACATCTTGCCTAGTCTTTTTGGTTTGTCGTTCCTCTTCTATTGAGTCCTCTGCTTCTACACAGGTTAGTTAACAGTGTTAGGTCGTACTCCTCTTGCTCATAACGGTAGCAACTCGCGCTTTCGTTTACAAAGTAAATTCAAACAAACATTTTTCACATGAAGAACAAGGAACTAACACCAAAAGCGCCACAACCAACAAAAGCCGGCCCAAAGAAAATAGAGAAACCACAAAAAACGACTACACCAGTCACATCGTCAGAAAAAAAGAAAGAAAAAGTTGTACAAATTGCTAAAGAAGTATTAGAAACAGAAAAAGAGACAGATGATATCGACGATATATTCGCGCAAGTCAAACAAAACAAAGCTCTAGCGAAAAAGACGAAACCTAAACCAAAACAACCAAAAGCATCGGACGAACCTGATGACGGATTTAAAAACATGAGAGGAGCGCAGCACGGAAGAAAAGTTAAAGATGGCGTAGCGGTGTATACGATGGACGAACTAAAAATCGGAAAAGGTGGTAATACAGAACAATGTCCATTCGAGTACGTTTCTAACGAAATAACTAATGTTTGTAGTTGCCAATGCTGCTTCTAATATGTAATAGTATAAATTCGTTTCAACGAAGAACACGAGCACCTTCTAGTTCAATTAATTCGATAGTAATTGGAGCTCTGTACAGCAACTGTAGCCGACTATATTCGCATCGAAGTTAACGCTATGTCTTTGAGATTATCTACAGTTGACTAACACAAGTAGTCCTTAGGAGTATGCTGTTATTTTACAAAAGATGAGTTACCATGAGCTGCAAGAACGTTGCCAACTACCGTACCAGTACCTGCCATAACTTCTTCTAGCACTTGCCAGCACGTTGCCAGCACCTGACAGCACATTGTCAGCACATTGTCAGCAGCTTGCCAGCAGCTTGCCAGCACCTGCCAGCAGCTTGCCAGCACCTGCCAGCAGCTTGCCAGCACCTGCCAGCAGCTTGCCAGCACATTGCCAGCACCCTGCCAGCTTGCCAGCAGCTTGCCAGCACATTGCCAGCAGCTTGCCAGCACCTGCCAGCACGTTGCCAGCAACTTGCCAGCATGTTGCCAGCACCTGCCAGCACATTGCCAGCACGTTGCCAGCATGTTGCCAGCATCTACCAGCAAGCTTGCCAGCACGTGCCAGCACGCTTGCCAGCGCCTGCCAGCACGTTGACAACTACCATACTAGAACCTGCCAGCAAGTCTGCCAGCACTTACCAGCACGTTGCCAGCGCTTGACAGCACTTACCAGCACGTTGCCAGCAAGTCTGCCAGCATTCTTAACCACTTGCCAGCATGTTCACAGCACCCTGTCATCACCGTCCAAGCACGTACATACCAGCGCTGTAAATCATGTTGCAGTAATAAGTACTTGGTCATTGCCAGCACTGTTGCTTTAACGATATTATCTGCCTATGCCGTAGTTGACCAATATATTACATACTTGGTATTAAAATTTATTGCAAAATTATGGGTTTGGCACACTATTTGTAGAGTAATAGCACTGTTATAATAGAGTATGCACAGCCAACATACATTAGATGTTACAACGTCGTTATAGTTGATTAATTTTTTTGAGCGCTATCCACAGGTCGAGTGACCGTTAAACATGAGTTTTTTCTTCAAGAAGAAGAAAAAGGCTACGAAGAAAGAAAAATCAGACAAGAAACGCAATTCTGGAAATATAACGTCAACAACTCTCTCGCCAAAAGATTTGGGATCGATTGATGTTGATTTTGGGAATAACAGTAACCCATCGTCGCCAACGAGAAATGGAAGACACGAGGATGAAGATCGTCGAAATCAACAAGAAGATGACAGACATAGTTATTACGATGAGCTTCATAACGACTACGATGAAACTCGAAATTACGAAGAGAATGAATTAGCGTATAATCCAACAGAACCAGTAATGATATCGTTGAGTGAAGTTCTGCAGCGCGATTTCGATATTACTAAAGATTACTTGCAACTGCTATTAATGAAAAATTTGAGCACTGACCCTCAAGAAAGATTGTCAGATGAGGAGCTACACTTATTGCAACAGATACACGCATCAATAGGAGAAGATATATTTGCGAAGCAACAAAGAATTGCGAAGAAAAAGTTAAAGCAGGTGTATGCGATGATGGAAAAAGAAGGTCGCGATGTAAAACAACAACGAGAGCAATTGGACCTGTACGATGAACTAGAATTGTATCCAGAAGAAGACTTACAACCGAAACCATTGTACAACGATGCACGACTGTTGCGTGAACAAGAAGACCACGAAACACGAGTACAAGAAATACGGGCGCGTGAGTTAGAATTACGAAAAGAAATGAAGCGGGAAGAGCCAATAGAAACACGACCGCGAGAACCACTACGCGAACGAGCACAGAAAGACGCTGATGATAGTTTAATACCTCGAAATATAGATTTAAATTTATCACAAGTCGCAGAACACGTTAGTAGGATACGCTCTATAAACGATGATGACACCCCACAACAAATACAAAAGTTTGAAGAGAAACTAACACCAAAAAAGTCACCGAAAAAGCGAAAGAAATCACCAGTTGAAGTTGATGATAGAGCAGACTTGATGGATAGGTTAGCGACAGCAAATAGAAAAATACTAGAAATGGAAACACAGTTTCGTTTTGAAATGAATAGACTAGAGATGGAATACAAACTAAAACTAAGACGATCGGATTGTATGTTGTTTGAAGTTATATCTAACAATGTAGTAAAAACGAACCTACGGAAACGAGCTCAGCACTTGGCAGATCAATGCGCAGGAGTTCGATTTCAATACTCTGGGATGAGAAACGATATTATTGATGATTTATCAACGTTCAACGCTGCGATATCACAATCTGCGATCGATTTCAGTAGGCGTAACGTTTGGACACCTTCCAAACGACAGTCGCCCATTCGACAACACACGTATAATGATTCTCTCGATTTAGATCGTTCGCTTAGTAGTCCCAATCGCTCGCGATCACCAACGAGAAGAAGTTATTTTGAACGGACAGTATCCCCACAAAAACGTGATGCTCAAGAAAATAGTTTATTATTCCGTACAACTTATCGAACACTCATGCGTGAAGATGTGCTTCCTCAAGATGAAGAATCCGTTCTTAATAATTCTCTTTCGATACTATCACCTATCAATTCCTCACAATACGCACAAAAAGAAAAATTATTCTTATTTGCGCGAATTAAACCAGTAGAACGGTTTGTAAAATCATGTATACAAATAGTCGATAACAATACTTTGGATTTGGTAAAACCAGGAGAAAAACATAGTTTCCATTTTGATAAGATTTACGGACCAGTTCACAATCAAGAAGAAGTGTGGGAAGATGTACGACATACTGTTCCAATCGGTCTAGAAGGCGCCAAGAAAATTTGTTTTATAGGGTTTGGAGCATCAGAGTGTGGAAAAACGTACACGTTGCGTGGTCGTGGATCAGATCGTGGTATTTTGCCACGTTTTGTGATGGATCTTTTTCAAGAAAGAGAAACACGATCAAGTAGTCATCGTTTCCGATTTTCCATTTCTGCATTGGAAGTCAAAGGCGAACAAGTTACAGATTTATTGGCACCTAGTTCCTATTTGAAGACGGTGACGTTACAGAATCGTACAAAATTACAAATGGACGATATTCATGATTTTAACAAGATTTTAAAAGTTACGGAAACGGTAGCGACACCTGTACAAAAATTAGATTCTAATGATCCTGTATATGCGAATATGAAAAAATCAAATTCTAGAGCATGCACGTAAGTTGAGTTTTGTGAACTAACAAATTAGTATTTTTACTGTTCATATGGAGGTAATGAGTTTAGCATTACTTGATTGTGAGGAATCTCAAGCTACATTTGTTGATTTGGCAAGTTCTGAGAAACTAACCAGAGCACACAAAGGAGCACTGAACGTTAGTGACGTAAAGCTTCTGCGGAAAAACTTGACCACTCTAGCAGATGCGCTGAACGCTGTAAACACGCAAAACGTGTTGAACTATCATAAGAGTGCAATAGATAAGAAATCGATACCGCATCGGAATAGCAAGCTGACGTACATGTTAAGTGATGTATTGATACCTGATACTCTGATATTCACATACATTGGACTGCAATCCTTGACAGAAAACTACTCTGAGAATCTACGGTCACTGAATTGGGCTTATAGTGTAAAGAACAAGCAGAATTTGCAATCTATACAAGCACTGAATTTAGCACAAAAGATGAAACGAGATTATTAAAAACTGAAACGAAACTAAGTTTGCTATGGTTGTCTCAGATCAACTTCCAATTTGGAAGTTCGAACAATGCAACGCGTCAGACGTCTCAAGGCTCTTAGTTTTGTGAGTCACTTATCGTACACTTGCAGACCAACAAGAATTTTCGGTAACAATCGTGAATATCAAACCAACACAACACCATACGCTTTCTTAAAGTCGTCACACAACGTACAACCACACAAATACAACCAAGTGCGAAACAACAGCCAAAAGTATGGCAGCGCAATACAAACCTTGTCTTCGTTACTCAAAGACGAAAGCATGACAGGAAGCGAGTTATACAAGACTTTGATTAATCTTGGACAATCCAGAGTCTCGTCATTAGACGTATTGTACAAAGAGCTTCTCACATCGGATAAAATTATTCATCGTCGATATGCTTCAATAATCGCGACAGGAGAAGGGAATTCAGACGTGTTAATGGAGTTAGTGAGAAATACATCAACTGTCGTACATACTCCTGCTGCGCACGGACTCGCAATCCACGGTAGTTTAGAACTAGTACTTGCTATTTTTTCAGATGAACAGGTAGCACCACATACAAAGTCTTTTTTACTCAAAAATATCAAACATCACCGACAAGAACTGATTCTGCCACTAGAAGCGACAATACTCAAACTATTCGGTCGTGACCATACGCTTCGCATGCTTGCGTATTCTCCAAAATCTATCACCGATGAGGAGCTTATCAAACGTGTAGAATCGTACAACGTAAACATAATGCCGTTTTCTGGTGCCTGGACACGTAGCAGACCTCGTGCATCGTTACTATTCTTAAAAAGTTTGCACAAAAGACTATCATCAAACACGCAAGAGCAAGAACACGCCACAGTCGCACTCACATGGAACATGGACATGATTAGATCACTAATGGAGAGTGCTCCAAAAGAACTTGCAGCAGAGTTGATTGATTTTCTAGTCGAGATCACTTTTACACCTTACAAGTCGCTACAAACACACTCTAGTATATTTGGAAACGTGTTTGGTTCTTTGATTTCCAAACATGCCGTGAACAAGTGTCCAGAAAAGATGGTAGAGTTATGGAAAGATGTTGCCAAGACGTATGGCGTGGACTCTGTTCGAGTTGCACTTACGTACTGCAAGGCCGTGTTTTTCAAGTTGACAGTGCAACAAAGTACGAATTTATGGGATACCTGGTATGAACAAGTTTCGGATAAGACAGGAGCATCACATGATGGAAGAGTTCTCGTCTCACAAATGTTACAACAGTTTACATACACTCACGCAACTGCATACAACCATGCGCGTTTCTACGAGTACATCAAAAACAAGTACGGACAACAACTAATCGACTTTATCGTGGAGAACCATTCCAGTGCGTTACTGTGCAATGTTCATCCAACTGTAGGAAATCTAGTAGCCATTAAAAGTTTAGATAAGGAGAGAGCTCAGAGAACTCTTTCGGTAGAGGAAGAAGCGGCGATTCTACAATACACCAACCCACTGACAGATGAAAAGAAAAGAAAACATTTTCAACAAATGACAAACAACTCTTCTCCAATGATTCGAGCAGCTGTACTAAGGTCCTACTGGAGTTGCGCAATCTACAATCACACTCAAGTTAACGAAACGACTGCGTTTATCGCTCAAAGATTCATCAACGAGCCAGCGATAGTCAAGGGTGTTTTATTATCGCATTTGGTACACTACATCATCGAACGTGTACATAAATACATGAACACTGATCTACAAGCAAGTATCGAGAAAATCGTCAAGGACGCGTACTTTGGCGCGAAATCAGATTCACATGTGGCGTACGAAGAGTATGGCGTTTTGCACAAGTTAATCGCATCTCATGAACAAGCAAAGAATCCCAGAGATGCACTTCGATTTGCGTTAAAGTTGGCTACTGCACTTCAAGGTGATGCAGTGTTTCCTGAAAAAGTCATTCGTGCAGAAAATGTGGATATTTTAGAGGAATACATAAACAAAGCAGTGGAAAAACATAAATTTGGACGAGTGTATCATATACTAAGCTCTATCATCAATCCAGAACGATCAAAATTTGTCAAGTCAATTCTGGATCAGTATTTTGCTAAGGGAGGTTATTTGGAGCAGCTTACTAATAGTGAAGAATTTGAGTACAGTCGAACGAACAACTTGCTTGAGATGTACTTTAAAATGTTACCAACTCACAAGGAAAGAATGCAAGTGCTTCAACGCATGTTGGTATGGGATCCATTACTAATTATGCAACCACGGTATCAAAGGTTACTTTTTGTGAACGCTACGACTAGTGAGGAAAGAGATGCCATTTTAGCGCAATATTTCAAGGACGACAAACTAGATATCATGTTTTTATCACAAAGAAATCAAGATTCTTACTTTTTTGAAAAGATTCGAGTTGTTCCAGTACTCCTATTCCATACAAATGTACTATGGCAACACAAAATTGACCTTACGTTGAATGAGAAACAGAGAAAACAGTTTATCAAGTTGCTCGCTTTTAACGAGTTGAGTAAGAGTGAGTATGAATACAACAAAGAGTTTATCAAGTTGAACGCAGTGATAAGGGTAGAAGAAGATGAGCAAATAGCGTTGAAAGAGTTGATAGACACGCACAAGTTTGAAAATCAAGTTTTAAAAGATAATCTACGATCGAGTCAAGTGTATGGCAGTCAACCAGGTAGAGTGTTACCAGAGTTGTTAGCGAACATCACTGCTGAGAATGTTATCTTGTTTTCTCCTGCGATACAACGTTGCATACAGTATTTACCAGTACGTACGTCATTCAGTCTCTTGAAAGACGCTATTTTGAACGCTGTCAAGAGACCAGAAGAAACAAAAACGGTACAAGGAGTATCAGTTCAAAAAGAGTTGATCAGGTCCATGCATTGCTTTATCATTGATCGTACTGTGCGCCATAAGGTGTATGAACTAGTGGTGCAACTATGGGAGACTAAAGATCGTCTTCATCGTGATACTCGCGCTACGTTACTACATTTGGTTCACAGAATGTTCTTCACGCAACGTAATGACAATGAACCAAAGTTGAAAGATATCCTTCGAGATGGTGTACACGACGAGTACGAAACTGCAGCGCTCGTTGGTTGTAATTTGCTCAAGTATCGAGAATTTCACAACAGTACAAATTTACAATACCAGTTCCAAGATTTGGATCTCGTGCGATTATCGCATACGAATATCAATGTCATGAACAATGTAGTTAACCAAATTTCAACTGCACTTCGAAATCAAATATATGGACTCAATGTGTTACTTGATAACCACCATAATGCGATTGTAGGAAAATTGCTGCCATTAGCGATGACATTTGTTCCAAACCAAGGTCATAATACTGCCAACACTGCAATTTCTGCACTAGTACCTATTTGCGTTGAGCATGATCAAGATGTCATAATTAATATGATCAAACGATTGATTACAGAAGATGAGTTTGTAGCGATTAATCAAGAGGACACAAAGGTATGGGATCTTCCTGTTCAACATCGTGTTGATCATATTGTAAACACTTTACAAAGTACGTTATGGGACTTGCCAAGTCACAAGCGAACAAAGTTCACCAACTTGGTAGAATCTATTAAGAAATTGTTCCAAAATGACGTTCATATGTATTGGCGATATGTTAGAACGTTGAATCTAGCGGCAGTTGATTTTTCCAGCAAGGAAGAGGTCATAGCTGCGTTGGAGAAGATAGTCAGCGAGTTTGACAAAGAAACGATCGTGTATGCCCATAGTACATACTTGCACGCATCTAAAATGTTTTCTCAAGCAACGAGATTGGGTATGAACGAGTCTTTGAGCATAGAAATAGCAAATGATATAATTGCCAAACATAATAGCAATCACAATGACTCGATCAACACAAAGATGTGGGAGCTAATTGCGGCTGGAGTTCTTCACGCTGCTTCGTTCTCTACTGAAGGTGGACGTAAAGTAGTAAGAGAAATGAGAACAAGAAAAAATAACAAGAGTCTACAAGAAGTTGTTCGCTTTTAAACAGATAGCACAGATTTCAAGACGCTTGTGAGTCATTCGAAATGCAATAGTTTTTTAAAAAATGCTACACTTGACTTTGAAACGCTCTGATTGTAATTATCTCCGAAGTGTCACAAGTTCCATTCTGTCACAATCAATGTCACACATAGTAACTGCCAGTGCCCAGAGCAGGGAGGACTTTGAGAGTTTGCCACCAGTAGAGGACTTGGATGCAGAAGAAATCATTGGTGACGACGATGGAAATAACGTGAAAATGCTCAATGACATATTCGTTCCTCTCGCGATAGTAGACCAAATTGTTTCTTATATACCATCGTCACTAGAGCAACAAGTAAAATTATCGTTGGTATCGCGTACCTTCCAACGTGCTGCATTTAGAGATGTATATTGGAGGTCTATTTGGACAGAAGCGTATCCAGGTTCTACATCGATTATAAGAAAGCATTTCAGATACGCGTACGTCGAGATGAAAGCCCTATGCAAACAAAATCCACATGCACTCAAATCCACAAAGAAGAAGATACTCTGCGAGGTACGCGCAGTATTGTTAGGCATAGATGGTAGTGGTAAATCCTCTCTCGCAAACCGATTCGCGCAAACTTCAACATACAATTTGGATCAAACGTAAGTCGCAACAATCTTACTCACAATTGTAGTGAACATGTGTACAAACGAGAAATGTTTTATAATGGACAAAAGTACATGCTAGAAGTAATAGATACAGTAAGCTCCCAAGATGAACTAAATAATCCAAAATGGATGAAAGAAGCGAACGCAATCTTGTTAGTGTGTAGTTTAACATCGAAAAAGTCGTTAAAAGGGTTAGGATACTACATCAACATGAGAAAACGTTTGGAAATTGACGCGCCTATTATCCTTGTCGCAAGTAAATTAGACAAAGTAGGAGAGAGAAAACTCACGAAAGAAGAATTGCAAGAATTCGCAATCAAGAACAACATCGACCATGTTTTTGAGACTAGTGCAGCATCAAATGAGAACGTCACTCAAACATTTATTGTACTAGCCAGACATGCATTCTACAACTACAATTTTGCAAACATTTGGAAAAAGATTGCAAAAGGTGAGAGTGTACGTGATACTAAGATCGATCACAAGAATAAATGCATCTTATCTTGAACTGGAAGCTTTTGATTCCTGTAACTCAGCAAATTTGAACTCCTGTCAAATTCAAAAACAGATGCCAACGCGTTTGTTGAGCACACTCATACTTGTGATGCTCGCAATAGGTGAGTGGTTTGGAATATTTTAACACCATTAGAGTGTTATTCTGCGTGTAAACCAGGCGAATACGAAGAACACACAAGTGGCCACTGTAGATATCAGTACAATGCTATTTATTCGTGGGGAAGTGATATTTCAGGCGAGTTTGGACAAGGAATATCAACGGCAGAACCTGTAACTGTATCACGTTTCGATAACGAAACAATAACTTCTGGTTCTGATAGTGTGTTTCTTACAGACGCAGGAAACGTTTATTTTCGATACGGAAACGATACGCACATACAAAAATTTAAGATACCGTTCAAAGTGCGCGCGGTAACTTTTTCGGAAACATTTCTAGCACAAAATGGTTCTATTTATGTATGTAATTTATCTCTCAACACTACATGTTTTTTGCAAGCCACAGACGTTCAAGATATGAGTTACTTTCACTACCTAACAACTACTGGATACATATATCAGTCGAATTATCCATCATTTATTGATGTGCGAGCGTATTCACCAAAAAAAATTTACAGTCCTAGCTTTATAAACTCGTGGAGTGAACTCTATCTAGCGTTTATTACTGCAAGTGGCGATATATACATGATGGGATCAAATACATGTACGTTTATTCAATAACTTATAACAACATAGACTATCAAATGGGAAAGATGAACCCTAGTACAGTTAGATCACCAGTTAATCCACTAGTTGGATACAACGTACGAGCGACAAAAGCAGCACTAGGCAAACATCATTCTGCCGTGCTCACAGACACCAATCGAGTATTTATATGTGGATTTTTCAAGTACGGCACGCTAGGAATAATAGAATATCCAACTGAAGTGTTTGTACCTGATAGCATCATCACAAACATTATTTCAGGAAACGAACAACTGTTTCTCATGACTGCAAGTGGTGATGTGTACGCAATTGGTGACAATGTTGTGGGTCAACTTGGAGATGGCACAAAACGTGCTCGAGTAGTTCCAGTGTTGGTATCTAGAGCAGGTGAAGGTCTACAAACAATTGTATGTAGCGGTATGACTGGATCTTCATACTTTGTGTATCCGTCAGGTATCAAGGTTTGGGGAGTAGCAAATGTCAATGGTGGATATACGATTACACCAAAACGCACACTTCAAAAAATGAATATGAATGCGTTCCCTAGTAACGCTGCAAGATTGTACAGCTCTAATGGCTTTACGCTAGTGTTAACTGTGGACGGACAACTATTTGGAACTGGAACAAACACAGTTGGTCAACTTGGTACTTCTAACATGGAAGCGACATATTATCCAACAGCAGTGTACAGCAATGGTGCACTACGAGGCAAGAAGGTTACTCGAGTTTTTACAGGAACACAAATCGTGTTAGCAATTGCAAATGATAACCAACTTTATGGATGGGGAAATGATGTCATTTGTGGATCAGCTATACGTGCTGCTTTTGCTCCTATACGTTTAGCACTCAACGTCACAGTCAAAGACGTTGCTTTTATCGCAAATACGTATTATATTCTAGGTGTAGATAGCAAGATGTACGTTTGTGTTAGCGCAACGATACAGCCTATCCACATTGCGTACGCACCAACTATTCAACACATTTATCAACTTCAATATGGATTCTATATGATTACGAACGAAAGTGTTGTACTACTAAGTGCGATATACACAGATCCAACAGCCAAAGTTGTGAATGTCTTTGGACCAGAGTATCCTAATGCTACTCCTGGAACAATACTAGATATATCGAGATATTCGCCATCCTATACGGTAAACGATGTACATCACATCATGGTTTGGGTTGTTGGTACAGTTCGCAGGTTGATCGTTATTTTCAAGAATGGAGAAACATTTTACACGGAACAGGGTATTGTAACGAAAAAGAACTTTTTAGTAGATACAATAGCAACGACAACAGATTGTACGACAACACTAGCTACCATGAATGGTACAGTATACGCAAACTCTGCAACAGATGAGTACGAGTTCACCATGGAGCGCGATAAAGTGCAAAAGATACTCACGATTACTGATGCATTACGTGGTGTGACTGGTATCTTTGCCTCATGTACATCTCATTTTGTTGGTGATAACTGTGATATTCCAATCTGCTATGGATTCAACGCATCAGATCCGTTAGTGTGTGGTGGTAACGGAAAATGCATGAGCCCTAACAACTGTACATGTTCATCAGAGTACAAGGGAGATGAATGCAAAGAACGAATGTGTAACTTGCTATACACTGGAGCAAATTGTGATGCACCTACAACAGCACTCATTGTAATTATTATAGTCACTTGTGCTAGTGTATTTACTGTCGCTGTCGCTGTGATGACCACACTTACTGTTTGTATGCTACGTTACAGAAAAGTTGTTGTTAAACAAAACGAAGCAGAAATATCGATGCAGAACATGTTAGAAGCAAGTATGCTACTAGAAGATGAACTAGAAGGACTGTCTAGAGATTGGGTCATACCATTCTCTGATATTACTTTTTCTGAACGATTGGCAGAAGGAGCGTTTGGTGTAGTAATGAAAGGTCGATACCAGAACATTGACGTGTAAGCGAATACCTAGTTGCTAACATATAGTGCTGTGAAGGTTCTTAAAAACGTTGGAGGGAGTGATGTTGACTTTAGTAACGAAGTTAAAATTCTTCGCTCACTGCGACATCCTAACATTGTCTTGTTCATGGGTGTTGCCATTACTGAACGTTCCAAGCTCATTGTAACAGAGCTTATGCCTGGTGCTTCGTTAGATAAGCTACTGCACAAGAGAGTTGCTCAAACTAAACGATTCCACAATGTAATCAATATTAACAAGAAAGTAGAGTTGTTACTCGATGTAGTGAAAGGTATGTTGTACCTACACGGTTTGCATCCACCAATTATTCATCGTGATTTGAAACCTAGCGTAAGTTGGTAATTTTGTGATTCTAACGGTATAGAATATTCTCCTGGACAAGAACAAACATATGTGTAAAGTTTGTGATTTTGGTACAGCCAAGTTTGTGGCAAATAACAATACAATGACTGGAAATATTGGTGTAAGTATCTTACTCGTTTCTAACAACCCGTAGACAATTGTTTACATGAGTCCAGAAGTTATGATGAACACTGTGAAACAAGAATCTAGCACAAAAGCAGATGTTTACAGTTTTGGAGTGATCATGTATGAAATGTTCTTTGAAGAGATGCCATATGGAAGTCCCAGCAGTATGGAGAGTATGATAGGTCTAAGTACTAGAGTTATGAACGGTGAAAGACCAGTTATACCGAACCACACATATGAAAACGTTTCTAGCACGGAACAACAGTACCTAACGCTCATGCAAGAGTGTTGGAGTGGGCAGCCAGATGATAGACCATCATTTGATCACATATTCTCAGTTTTTATGAACATTTTGAACACCAAATAAAGTGAAACTGCCTAAACTCTGTAACCCAGCAAAATTTGAACTGGAAGAGCCTGTTTTTTTGAACCTGTCAAATTCAAGAAAGATGCAACGACATCTGTTGTGTGCAGTGTTGCTCGCGCTTCTCGCATTTGGTGAGTGTGAAAACTGAGTACTTACAATTAGATTACAGTAATGCGGCGTGTAAACCAGGAGAATACGAAGAGCATCCAAGCGGCAACTGTCGATTTCAGTACAATGCAATTTATTCGTGGGGAAATGACTTTTCTGGAGAATTTGGCGTTGGTGTATCAGCAGCGGAACCTGGAATACTACCACGCACAGACAACGAAACGATAATAGGAGGATCAAATATTTTATTGCTTACTGACGCTGGCAATGTGTACCTTAGATTTGCAAACAACTCGATGCTACAAAAAATACGCTTACCATTCACAGCGAAAGCAGTAGACTACCAATTCTCAACCACTGGCTCCGTACTGACGCATTACTTAGCCACCAACGGATCGCTATTTCAGTGCTCACTCACGATAGATCCAATATGCACTCTAATCAGCCACGGCATTATAGATTTAAACCCATTATGTTTTCTATCCGACACAGGCATAGCATATGGAGTTTTGAGTCCAACATCGGTTTTAGACTTGCGAAAATATCAACCAAAGAAATTGTATAGTCCGATATATGCCGAGCAAGTATTCATAGCCATGATAACAACCAATGGCTCGTTATTAATGTTTGGTGGAAACACATGTAAGTCTCATTCTCAATATTCTCACAATTCAAGATAATACGTTAGGTATGGGTTGGACCGTTCCATTTTATAATGATTGGGCTAGTCCATTGTTGGCATACAATGTCAAAGTGAAAAAAGCAGCACTAGGAGCACGTTACGTTTCGGTACTAACGTATGACAATATTAACATATACTAACGTTGTAGGGAAGATGGTAGAGTGTTTGCATGGGGTAGCATACAGTACGCAGCTCAACCTACTCTTGTCTACCCAACAGAAATCGTGATTCCTGATAGTACAATAACAAACATCATCGCTGGACAACGAGCGTTATATTTTATGACTGCCGATGGAAGTGTATTCTCATTAGGAGTTAATGATGTTGGACAATTAGCCGATGGTACAAAGATTTCTCGTATTACGCCGGTATTGGCAGCAACCAACACAAATAAGCGAGTGCAAGCAATAGTTTGTCAAAACTTGGGTACTGCCTACTTTGTGTACCCAGATGAAGTTCATGTATGGGGATTCCTAGATCAAACTGGATTCAATGATTTGCCAAGGAACAAAACGTTGAAAAAAATGGATATGAACTTTTTCCCGACTAGAGCAAAACAAGTTGTCGGTGGAGTCGGCTACACTATCATACTATTAGAAGATGGAACACTGTACTCAACTGGCAGAAACGATGTTGGTCAACTAGGTGACACTACCGTTCAATACTCTAATTATCCTGGTAAAGTGTACAGTGATGGTGATTTATACAAGAAAAAGGCTGTCAGGCTGTTCCCAAGTTGGCAAAGTACTATGATATTGGCTGATGACGGTAACTTGTATGGTTGGGGTACAATACGATGCACCACTGCAGAATTTGCTGCTTCAACGACACCTGCACGGGTACCATTCTACAAACCTGTTAGAAACGTTGTTTTTACTGGTAACGTGTACTATATCTTTGGACAAGATCGAAAGATTTATGCTTGCCAAAATAATACAATAGCGGAATTAGAACTCGAGTACGAGGAACCAATTCTAGAGTTTTATGGAACACAATATGGATTTTATGCAGTTACTGAAAAGAATATTGTTTTAATTTCTGATTTGAATTGGATTGGATTCTTTACTCGGTTACGATTCTTCAAACAATTTGATACACCAGCGGGAGTACTCGATTTCTCAAAGTATTCAAGTAGTTATACTCACAAAGATGTGCATCACATTTTACAATGGATTGGAGACGGTGTTTATATGAACCTTGTTGTCATTTTCAAGAATGGTGAAACATACCAGAACACAGATGGAGTCATAACAAAAATGAACTATATCGTAGATACAAACGTAACTACAGTTGAGGACAAGTATGCTTGGTTAACGACAAACGGAACAGTGTACTCTGTTGGATTATTTGAGCAAAAGAATGGTTTACAAGAGTACTCGCTGAAAGGTACCAAGTTGACCAAGGTACTAGATCTTACAAACTCGTTTAGAGGAGCAACTGCAATTCTTGCATCATGTACAGCACAATTTGTCGGTGATAACTGCGACATACCTGTATGCTTTGACAAAAACGCAACTGATTCAAAATCGTGTAACGGTCGTGGTATTTGTAAGAATCCAGACCAATGTGAGTGCTCACCAGGGTACGCAGGTAAAGTGTGTCAAACTAGAATATGTCCATACGAGATGTGGTACAACGGTGAAAACTGTGACGTACCTACAACACAATTCAAAGTGATGATCATTCTTGTCTGTTCTTTGGCGTTTTTTGTAGTTATCTTGTTGATTGGTGCTATGACTGCTTGTACGATTCGTTATCGCCACGTGGTTGCCAAGCAGAATAAGGCAGAACTAGAAATGAAAAACATGTTAGAGGAGAGTTTAATTCGTGCTGATCAACTCGCTGAAAGTGTCGATCGGGATTGGGTTATTCCATTCTCTGATATTAGCTTTATCGAGCGATTGGCAGAAGGAGCATTTGGTGTAGTCATGAAAGGTCGATATCAAAATGTTGATGTGTAAGTGTTGCTTATGTTGGCTAATAGTGTAGTGCAGTAAAAATCCTCAAGAATGCTGGAGGAACTGATGTTGATTTTAGTAATGAGGTCAAGATTTTGCGTTCGTTGAGACATCCTAACATTGTTTTGTTCATGGGTGTTGCAATGACAGAAACAACTCGTTTAATTGTTACAGAGTTGATGCATGGAGCGTCACTCGATATTCTTGTACACAAGAAAGTGAGAAAAACGAGACTGTTCCACAATGTGATCAGTTTCTCAAAGAAAATAGAGTTATTAATGGATGTAATCAAAGGCATGCTGTACTTGCACGGATTGAATCCACCTATCGTTCATCGTGATTTGAAACCGAGCGTAAGTGCAATGATTGTAAACTAACTGTAATAGAACATTCTACTTGATAAGAACCAACAACTATGCAAGGTCTGCGACTTTGGCACTGCCAAGTTTGTGGCAAATAACAATACAATGACTGGAAATATTGGTGTAAGTATCTTACTCGTTTCTAACAACTTGTAGACGATTGTTTACATGAGTCCAGAAGTCATGTTGAACACTGTAAAACAAGAATCAAGTACAAAAGCAGATGTTTACAGTTTTGGAGTGATCATGTACGAAATGTTCTTCGAAAAGATGCCATATGGTGAACATGGTAGTATGGACAGTATCATTGGACTTAGTACGAAAGTCGTTCGTGGAAGGAGGCCGGAACTACCAGAAAATACGTATGATAACGTGTCGAGAGAAGAACGTGTCTATTTAGATTTAATGCAAGAATGTTGGAGTGAATTACCTGACGATAGGCCATCATTTGATCACATTTTTGCTGTTTTCATGGATGTCTCAAGTGGAATATAAAACACAGTTGCACTTTACCGACTACTTGTTCTTGCGAATCCAGAGCGAGTGGAAGTACGTCTAGAAGACCTGCGACTGTTGCTTCTACCGGTCTTATTATTTCCACATAAAAATCCAATTAAAACAAAAATACCAATGACTAAAACCCCTGCCCAACCTAATGGTTGCCGTGGTGTTTTGACTATTTCATATTCTAACGCGCATGAATCTTTTAATACCCATTCGTCTTCTTTGTAGCGATAACCTTCGCACTGTACATTCAATGTTCCAAACTCATAACCTGTTCGTAGCTTGCCCGTGCATTTCCAATTCGTTGTTACGCCATCAGTCCCTCTATTTTCGCATTTAATTTCTTTTGGTTGGTTATAATACCATGGACAGTGTTTTCCGGTGCATGTGAGTTGATATACTGCCGGTACTCTTCTATTTGATGTTTTGTACCCTCGGTAGAGAATTAAGTTCGGAATGTTTGAAATATGAATCGCGTCAGGTCCAGGTGGTTCTTCGTTATGTTTTTGAGATATTACCAATGAAAATATACATGTTATGGCGAGGAGAATTGTGATTTTCATAGGACGCTTAGTTACAATTTTGAGAACAGTTTATTCAAAGTAATAATTTCGAAGAATATAAGTCTCGCCAGGAAGATTGTAGTACTTGGGCTCCTTATTCTTTATACTATACGTCACCACACCGTTACCACTTGGCCATGCAATTACATCTTCATCTACTTCTGCAAAACCTCCGTTCCAAAAAGAAGATACATCACAGTGCTCCAGCTTTGTTTGTTCTCTTGTCTTCAAATCAATTATCTTTCCCGAATTTAGCGCTTGTAAATTTAAATCTTTGCCAACAATACTGTATTCATCTTCTTCTGAAAAGCATTCTGTTACTACGTTTGTTTGAAGATCCCAAAGCCATGTGTTTATGTCTTGAAAGAGCACTATGTTTGTGTCGTATTGGCTAATCAAATAAACTCCCCTATTAGATGTCTGTTGTACGAATTGATATTTGTCCCACAATATCAACGTACTGTCGTCTGCAGTGATGAGACGTCCGTCGTGGAGTTCTTTCACAAAATGACCAGGAGTTTTCATAACATGAAATATTTTCCAATTTGTATCATAAACAACTACCTGATTTGTGTACCCTATGGCAATGTGGCCGTTTTTGAGTTCTATTAAGCAAGTGGGCACGTTTGGTTCGTTTCCATTGTATCCTAGATCTATGGTTTGTTGTCGATCGTCTTTGCAAATGTACAACTTATTCGTTTTAGTGGAGATAACTAGTGAGCCATCGCGCAGTTGAATTATTTCTGATATTGCTGTATACTTTACATCTCGAGCATAGTGTACGAGATTTTCGAATTGGTATGTTTTGGACATTAACTGTGTGAATACGTTATACATTTCCAACTGACACTTCATCTTCCCATTAACTATGAACACGTTACCTTTCCATTGACGCTTTCGAGTACTTATCATCTTTCGCAGGTTGTTTCTAAGTGTTTGAGGAGGTGTTTGCGAGTGTACACAATCTACGAACACAAACGTTGTGAGTTCAGCAACCATTGTTTGTGAATGTTGTAAAAACTGATGGATCTTGACGGGTATTGACATCAAACAATGCTTCGCAGTGTCATCTACGTCACATTGATTGCTACCATCGTTTGCGTCGATTTTAGCATCGATCTAGCGTCACAAACAAAACCATTTCCACATTACTGGGAGCAGTGTGTTGGCAGTGGTCACGCAGCTCTAGCATTACGAGCGGATTATCAAAGACAACTCAAATTAGCTCACGACGAATTGGGATTTAAATACGTCCGCTTCCACGGTCTTTTACATGATGATATGTCAACTGTTCGTCGTCCTCTTGATTTTGGAAAGTGGAAATACAGTTTTTTCAATATTGACTCTATTTTCGATTACTTTTTGAGCATTGGAATGAAACCACTGATCGAGTTGAGCTTTATGCCACAAGCATTAGCTTCCGCGCAGCACACTGTTTTTCATTGGCAAGGTAACATCACCCCACCCAAGAACGATACAGAGTGGTCACTACTCATCAAGACTCTAGTTCAACATTTGGTTGATCGTTACGGAATAGAAGAAGTCGCACAATGGCCAATAGAAGTAAGTTTTTTCAAACTATTTAACACGTGTAGGTATGGAACGAACCCAATTTGAGATACACGTTCTGGACTGGTACCCAACAAGATTATTTCCATCTATACAATATCACAGCGCACGCTATTAAATCCGTATCTCCACGCATTAGAGTTGGTGGACCCGCAACTGCAGGATCACAATGGATTCCAGAGTTTGTTAAATTTACCAAACAAAACAACGTACCAGTTGATTTTGTATCCACTCATGAGTACCCAACAGATACCCCACCAGATGAAAGAAATCAATTACAAAAAGTAACTACACAAACCAAAATCAATGCTGCTGGATTACCAGTCTATTACACAGAATGGAATTGTGGGTTAGGAGATTACGGTCAAGGAACGTTATTATACCAAGACAGTAGTTACGCTGCTCCATGCATTGTTTCCAATTTGGCACGCGTTCAAGGAAACGTTGACATGTTCTCGTACTGGACATTCTCTGATATTTTCGAAGAACAAGGAATTTCTAGCACACCACATCATGCTGCATTTGGTATGATGACCATTTA
>JAESGV010000330.1_pt1 | contig 21379 bp, 13 predicted proteins | sample 9269781 | NCBI WGS metagenome assembly JAESGV01 (sample SAMN15741586, study PRJNA653496) | algae metagenome | isolation source: Tildeniella torsiva UHER 1998/13D and co-occurring heterotrophs from... | place: Slovakia: Slovak Paradise National Park, Hrabusice, Kosice Region | collected 2000-01-01
ATTCAACAGAACCAACGCACATAAACTCGTCGCTACTCCACAATTCCGATCAGAAGCAACAGATCTTTCTATGGGTATTCAATTTGTTATCTCCCCAGAAAAGTTAAAAGCCATGATAAAACGCGCAGAAGAAATTGGTGGCCGTTTAACATCAAAGACTACATCAGTCGAAGTTTATTATGACTCTGTACCAGAAGGCGAAGAACTACAAGACGTCGACACTGTTCCCCAACACTTTGACATTAAAACAAAACAAGTCGATCCAGAAAAGACACGCGCCAAGATTCATCCAAGAATCGGAAGACCAAAGGCCAACCACGCCGGTCTCTATGCACTAACAAAAAAGGACATGTGGTTATGTAAACAAGACGGACAAAATTGGACACTAAAAGTACCCTCAGAAGATGAGTCAGGAAGAACTCACTTGGAAATAGATCCCGCAAATAGATTGCCCTCATTCAGAGAAGCAAATGGTGAACGTGCTATTAGACGTGAACTATCACTTCAACAAGATGAGACAACAGCAGCAAGAACTGGTGTACCACTACCATCACTTGAAGAAGATTTGGAATCACGCATGAACGTTGTTCCATATGCTTCTTTTGTCAATACTGTTTACAAGTTCCAAGTACCAACTAACCAACACGAAAAAGTCGGAGAAATATTGTTAGAAGATACCCCAAAAGATGATGAAGAAATACGCGAAATTGCTCAAAAGAAGGATCACATGTCACTTGCTTCAGAAGACATGGAGCTTGGAAGAAGTATTGATGTTGAACTACAATTCCAATCAGCAAACTTTGGTTATGCTCACGGACAAATCACTGCTTTGGTAGAGAATCCAGATGAAGAAGCAATGGAAGAAAAGATGCATCAAGTTGGAACTGTTTTGAACGCATTGAATGTTGAACTTAATATTCGTGCCAATACACCTATTTTGGAATGGTTGGAAAGATACAGACCAGACACTCACCACAAACAACTAGTTGGTGCCAGTGTTGCTGTACGTCACAACAAGAAAGAGAAACCTGTCAAGGAAGAAAAAGCAGAAGAATAAACGGGTGTAATAAAATAGTTTAGTGATTACAGTTTGGTCCGTGAACATGTCCACCGTGATGATGATGACCGTGGTGATCGTGATCGTGGTCACAATCTTCACCATGTTCATGATCATGGTCGCAATCTTCTCCATGTTCGTGGTCGTGATCGTGATCGTGTCCTCCACAGAAAATGTGAGCTTCATTTGGTGGGATTTTAGCCCATATGTTGCTCTTTGGGAAAGCAATATCATCTTCAGTGTCAATTACACCATCTTCACTCTTGTCCCACTTGTTGAAGCACGATTCACACAAGTCACAATCAGTAGCGTTCAAACTCTTGAAACGGAAACCTTCAATGTGTCCTGAACATCCATCACAGCTTACACCATCATGAATATGTTCCATTGGTGCTTCTGCACCGTTTAACAACTTGTTATCTGCTTCTTCGATAAGATGTACGTTATCAGTACCCCAACGAACAGCACGATTTGGTGCAACTTTGGCAGTAACACGTGCAAATACATGAGTACGACGAGTTGGAGAATCTTTTGCAACGCGCTTTTCACAATCGTCACATACAGTGTGACCATCTTGTAATGATACGTAACGACCTAATTCTTTCAAATCCTTATTGCATTGTTGACAAGAGTCAGAATAGTCTGGGAATCCAGGACTCTTGAAGAAATTTAAATCACTATCTGGGTCCGAATCAACATTGGCACGAACGTATACCATTAATTCTTCAAGTTTGGCTTCAGACTCTTCTGGAATTTCTCCTGCAAAAATGATACTTGCTGTTGTTTTGACACCTTCTGCAGTTGCGTTCAAACTTGTAATGGTGACGAATAGCAATCCTTGGAATTGATTGATTTTTTCTTTTAGTGTTGGAATCACTGCAGAACGATCAATCTTTGCAAAATCAACTGTTTTGTTGGACGAGCCATGTTGGTGATGATGATCATGTTCTGCTTCTTGAGGCGCAATGTTGGGTTCTTCTCCGTTGATTAGTTGATCGATACACTTTTTCAAATCGATTTCCGTTGGGTGTCTATGTTGTTAGTTTGTTTAGTCGCATACGTACCCCATCCAGACAATCTTTCCCTTTTTGTCAATTAGCAGACAGTGTGGGATGCCATTGACACCATAATCGCGTGCCGTTTGATTACTAAATCCACCTGGTAACATGTAGTGTGCGAGTCCTTGTGTAATCCATAAACGATTTTCCAACGTTTCTTTCAACTCCTCTACAGAATCATCTAACGATAAGCAGATAATAGTTGCTTTGTCTTTCCATTCTGCAGATTTTTGTTTGATAACGTTAACGTTGTGCATCATTGGCCTTTGGCAAGGTCCTAGAAAGTGAATATAATAAGCAAAACGTACCACACCATGTTGCCCAAAAGTCTATGAATAATACTTGTTCTGGGAATTGTGTCAATACACTCGATACTTGATTTCCGGTTACAACATCAGTTGCAGAAAAATCAATTGCGTCATCTCCCTTAACGAGTCCAAACTCCAAGTTTTTGATGTATTGTCCTTTTAGCTTGAATTCTGTGTCAAGTTTTTGTACAAAATTGTCAACGTGTGGTTTTTTGGATAAAGGTAATGGATTAGCAAGAGATGTAAGCACCATCCTTGCTTGTAAATTATTATTTGGGTGGTCGACACCTGCATAGATTTCGCGTTCTTGTGATGCAAGCTTTAACTTGAGGTCTGCTAGATTTGGATCGTTCTTTATGGCTGAGCTAATTGATTCAAGAATATCAGTTTGTTCTTTTGTCGATAGTTTAGTCCATTCCACAGAGTCACTCATTGTGTTTTTTGTTTGATGTTAATAAAGGCGAAATTATTACAACGCTGCGGGCAACCAGCGCACAAATATTCAAACAACATGAATACAGAGGAGACAACTAAGATAGAAGTGCCAGCACCGAGAAATACTGCTCCAGCACCAAGGGTGCGAGAAAAAGTTCCAATTAGTAATTTTCGTGCGATTATTAACAATGTATAAGAACCCGGTTTTACTCTACGAGATTGGTATCGCATTATAGAAGAAAGACAATTTCAAACAGAACGTGTACATCCTATGGCATTGACATCGCATAAAAACAGAATATCTATCGCAGAAGTTAGAAAGCACAAAACAGCAGACGATTGTTGGACTATTTTACGTGGAAAAGTATACGACATCACTGCATACGTTAAGTTTCATCCAGGAGGAGAAGAGAAGTTGTTAATGGGTGCTGGAAAAGATATGACAAGTCTATTTGGTACGGACAACATCTAATAGTCTAACTCCTACAGATAAATATCATCAATGGGTAAACTATGAAACACTACTCGCAAAGTATGTAAATAATAATTTAATGGTTAACGTAATAGGTGTTATTTAGGTACAGTCGCCAATGAATTACAGTCCCAGATTTTATCAAAGACGTTACCAGAGAATTAGTTGTTGATAGTGACTTCAGGTAAATCGTCATCGTCATCATCCTCTTGTTCGGCTTTCTTCAATGCTTGTTGTGCCTTTGCTCCCAAACCACCTTCTGTGATCTTTGGAAGAACTGGAGCCTTCTTTGTCATAAAGTCTGACAAGGTCTTCGTCTTTCCACTGTTAGATAGGTGCTTCTTTTGAGCTGGTTGATCTTCAGAGGTAACAGTATCGTTCTCCTTATCTTCTCGTTTTCTCTTCTTGGTTTGTGAGTTGTCTTTTTCTGGTGCAGCCATTTGATCAAGCTTGTCCAACACGCTGACGCTGGCTTTGTTATTGTTTGCATTTGGATTGATGAGCACTGGTTTGACTTCAGTAGTCAAGAATGGGTTTGCACGAACTTTAGGTGGACTTTCGTTCTTGGCACCTTTCTTTGGTCGTTTAGGACTGAACAATGGTGGTGTAGATGGTTGTTTCTTTGGGCTTTGTGGAATTCTGGAGAAAGGTTCTTGGGATCCTGCTGTTGATGGAGTTTCACTTTCAGCTAAAAGATCAACAGTCTTCTCGAGTGTCTTTGCGAGACTTTCAAGTTGTGAATTGTTACCTTGAACCTGCTTCAAGAGTGCATCAACTTGCTTTTGTAGTGCTTCGATCTTCTTGGCGTTTTCGCTTTCCACTGCTGATATTACAGGTGCTTGAACGACAACTGGAGCAGGAGCAGGTGTTACAGGTGCTTGGACGACAACTGGAGCGGGTGTTTGGACAACAACTGGTTCTGGTCTTCCATAGAAGCTATCATTTGGTACAACTGGTTTGTTGCCTTTTAGTTGACGAAGTCGTTGAACAAGAGCAGACATTTGAGCCTTGCTCGAGTACTCAATAGCCATATCCAATGCCTTTGGTCTATGCAACATCTGGCACAACTCGAAGCATCTTTCTTGATTCTTGTCGTTTAACGCAGCGTTGAACAACAACATAACTGACTTGTCCAATTCAGTTTCTGAGCTTTCTGAAAAACCGAGCTTGCGACGTTTCTTTTGATTGAGAATCTGGCTGCGAACTAGCAACTGCTTCTCCCATGATTGTACATCTTTTGATACTTTGCTTGCAAGACTGGTTACTGATGGTGCAAAAAGCACAGCTTCCATTGTTGGGCGTGGAACTGCAGCAACTGGTCCTTGTACGTGGCACATGACATGCTCATCAGTAATGCTGGAGATAAAGTATGTTCGTTGGCCTGACTTGGATGGTACGGTGTTCATATCCAATACGATCACCCATCCTTCACAGTCAATAGACAACATACGAAGTAACCCGTTAGAGTCGAGAACAGCCAAAGAATCATTTGGATGTGAGAGACCAATCCATTGAACGGTGGTCTTTCCAACGGCAATAGGTAGAGGTTCGTGCTTTAGTGAATGAGCACCAGCTCCAGCGATGCTTAGTAGCTGGTACATGTAGAGTGGAGTAGGTTGATACACAATGACTAATTGGTCATTCTTTGCGTTCATGGTAACAACTCTAGATGCCACTGATAATGAGAAGCGATGAATGCCTCCTACTGAGTAGATTCTGACGTTATGTACTTGATTATCTTGAATTGTGGAAGTTGTGGCAACAGCAGCAAAATCCTTACCAATAGCTACGGCATCAATAGTTTCGTTTTCGGTCATAGTGTGGCTCCAGTTAACATTGCTAATGTCTAGCGTGAGACGTACTGAGCATGATGATGCGTTGGCAAGTATGACACCACTTTCTCCAATCGCACCCATAGAGGACTTGCTCTTGTCAGAGAATCTTTCTGAACGATACTTGGATGAGTTGTGGTACTCAATTTCGATACTGTATTCAGTTCCCTTGTCAGTGACAGCGATGATACCAACATAGTTGTGAGCAAGCAGTCTCTTGTTTTGATCACCATACTTGGCAAACTCTGTTGACGCAGGTTGGAATGAACTTTGAGGTTCAAACTTGGCTACTACAGGTTCGACAGCCTTTGGTGAAGGTTGTTTAACTTGCTTTATGGGCGAAGTGATCTTGGAAAGTTGTGGCTTTGGTTTTGGTTCCTCTTCCTCTTCATCGCTATCTTCATCGCTTTCCTCTTCTTCCTCCTCACTGTCTTCGTCTTGTTCGTCTTTTTCTTCTTTCTTCTCTGGTTTTTCTTTTTCCATTTCCTCGTCAGAATCAGCATCTTCTCCTGTTCCTGAAACGGGTTGTTTGTCAGAATCTTCAATTGAGTCGAATGAAAGATCTCCAAGATCATTCATTTCACTCATGAGCCATGGAATGGCGCTTCTCTTGTGTGAACTTGGTAGTTCACCAATAAAATTAACAATGTTCTTGACAAAACCCGAAATATCACTTGTCATGAGAATGTCTTCGTTGCAGTGCCACGATACACTCGATAGCAGAGCAGATGTCTTCTCACGGAACAAAACAGTCTTTTTCGTTGCATCTCTCTTTGCTTCGTTAGACATGTCGTACACAGTGAGATTTTCTTCGTCTGCAATGGCAAGATACAATCCATTGCTAGAGAATGAAGCTTGGTATGCCTTCTTTAGATCTGTGATGCTGTTGTTGGAATCTTCTTTCCAAGTGTTTCTCTTCAAAAACGTAACCTTGTTGGCATCGCTCTTCATTCCTGGAACAACTAGGTGATCTCCACTGAATGACCATGCAAAACTGACTGGCATGACGTTCAACTCAGATTGAGCCCATAGGAATTTGATGGAGGTATGAACAGCACCTGGTACTGTATGGACTGGTGATGCACCTGTCTTTTCGATATCTGCGACATTCCAAATGCGAATAGAGTTGTCGTGTCCTAATGATGCAAAGAATTCTCCCTATAGGTGTTACCAAGTTGTTGATTTGCATACCTTTGGATCAAATGCAGAGAATCGAACTCCGCCTTCAGAATCGTTGAGGATGTGTTGGGTCACTGTCTTATTTGTATCTTTGACTGGATATGCCAGATGCGCGACGTTGAGAATCTTTAATTTGTTGTCTTCTTTTGCTGAAATCGAAAGATACTTTCCATCGGCGTCGAATGCTACGTGGCTGATCATATTTTCTGTTCTGGTAAGCAGTCCAAGGTATTCCCAGTTTTCAGTGCTATAGTAGCATACGTTGTTATCTTGTGCTGCGGTTACCAAGTGGGCACCCTTGTATTGTTAAGAAATAAAAGTGTTAAAACATACAGATGGATGGAATGCAATACAAGTCACTGCTGCTGTGTGGCCATCCTCTATTTTCTTCAAAATTTTTGTTTGTTTGTGGTCTGTTACATCTACGATTGTGATATGTCCGGATGTATCACCAACAGCCAAGATTCTATAAGTGTTACGACACAGTAGTTTAACAGTACTTTTCGAATGGGTGGAATGCAGACACTACGTAGTCTTTCTTCTCGAACACTACACAGTGATCCATGTCGGCCTCTTCAACGTTCTAATAAAAATGGAGGCAAACAAAAATTTGGCGCCAATGTTACAAATCCATTGAACGTTTCGTGAAAGCGATACAAACTGAGTGTTCTATGAGATAAAGATACAGTTTAATAAAGATCTATTTTTTCTTGCTTTGATGAGTAACTTGTCTCTTAATTTTGTTTTTGTTGTGGGTAATGTAGTAATTGTCCACTTCGGATCGAAGTTCTGGGTCCATGTCGTGGTATTCGTTCATTTTGCTCACTTCATCATACGCTTTTGCAATAACAGTCATACACTCTCTTTTTAGTGCCGAATCCTTGTACAAATCGGCAATATCAAGAACTTGTAAGACATTCTCCTTGGTGAGCACATTCTTAACCATGTTTCTGCAAAAGTTGCACAGTTCTACAAGACCTAACATGGAACTGTAGATGAGTACTCCCAAACAAGTTGCAGGAGAGACATCTACACGATCCGTGTAAATAAACGTCAACACCTTGAGCATAGCTTCCAAATCCATATGATCAAACTCAACTTGACTTTCCTCTGCTTCTTTGAATCCACTTGCAAACATACGATGGAAATATGGTGCACGAGCCAAAATAAACTTATGTGCTGAGACACACATATCCAAATCTTTTCCAAGTAACAGTTGTACATCAGTGTACATCATTTCGTTGTTCACAAGAACACTCAAATCAGATTCGTATTTGTCGATCATTTTCTGATGCGTGTCAAGGTACGTTGGTTTGTTTGTCGTACAAATATTCTCCACTAATTCAGTATAACTTGGACTTGGCCAACGTTTTGCTAACGCGACAAACTTTTCAACTTCGTCACCTTCTAGTTCGAGTTCTCCAGTGTACAAGAATCTTAAAAATTGTTCAAACAATAATGGAGATTCAACATCTGCAATTTCAAAGATACGATCACCTGGTCGTTCCGCAATGAGTTCTGCCAAGTAAGGACAACGAGCAGCAACAATCGACTTGTGAGCGTGAATTTCAGCGTAACCTTTTTGTTCAGTATCGTCTTTGACATGGAAAGTCAAATCGCACATGAATTGACTTTGTTGTTTCGATACGAGGTATTTTGGTAACATGGCAGGTTCACCTTCGTCTAGTACATCAGTAATCACTGAAATGTTTCCATAAGTTCCACTAGAAGTACTTTCGTTTCCTCCAATGTTTAAAAGTTTTGATCCAACTTGTACTGTACAGTGTCTGTACACTGGTGGAAGTTTCTTTGCATAGTCAGGCTCTTTACCCATCAAGTGTAATAGTGACCACTCGTTTGATGAAGCGTTGAAGCGATACATGTTACATGGTTCATCGTTAGCTGTCAAGCCTCCGTAACTAACGATAAAATGATCATTCACACAAACAATACTGTGGAACGATACTGGAGGTGGAATGTTTCCAACAACATCAATTTCTGTCCACTTCTTGCCGTCATGAATATACAAATCGTTGAAAATTCGATTGTTATTCTTTCCTCCGTAGATGATCACGTTTCCATTAATCATAGCACTAGCATGTCCGTATCTTGCACTTGGCCATGTATCGAGTTCTCCTCTATGCAATTTGTGAACATTGTATGATACTTTCTGTGTGCTTTGCTGCTTTACTTCAAAGCAGTAAAAGTAGTCAGTTCCTGATGTCGCAGAAGTGTGTCTTCCTCCAAACATGTACGCTTTGGATACGTTGCTACTCGAAACGAGTGAGAAATCTCTTGTTGGAATAATGAGGTCGCCGGTCATGTTACTACCAGTTGGTCCAAGATAACTCCAGTCCACTTCACTTGGCTCTTGAGGATGTTTGATCTTGAAAATATCCAAAGAGTTGTGTCTCTTGCTCTTGGAAACGAAATTGCTACTAAAGAGGTAGATTGCGTTGGCAATGGTCACCATGACGTGTCCACTCATCGCACCAGGAGAATCTGAATCTTTATCTAACAATCCATAACTTGTTATCTCTTCTGATACTGTGTCGAACGAAATGAGTTGGTCACTTGTGATGTGGTTGTTTGAGTAGTCCAAACCTCCATGGATGAATACAATATTTTGATGATGTGTTGACGCGAACGAGTGACGTTGTAGTAGTGTATAGTTGTTGCGGAACATTTTCGTTTTTGCCTTCTTTGTGATTCTCTTAGGAAGAGGGACACCAACATCATCAGTGATGGCTGCTTTCCACCAGTTGTGGTCGTAAGCTTGGTTAGTTGGTCTGGGAATATTGTATCGATTGTTAAAGCACTCTTCGTACTTTATCTTGTACTGTGGGTTTTCGTGCAGTACATTGTACTGATGGTTAACGTGTTGTTTGGTGTGGCGCATCTTTAAGCATTGACGAATACCAAGTTCGAACTGTACGCGTTTGTGGAACTCTAGCTCCTCTTCGACATCATCTTCGACTATTTCGTTTGTTGGTTCTTTGTTCTGAATTAATACTTTTTTAGCAGGTTTTTTCTTCTTTTGTGATTTTTTCTTTGGTGTATCGGTCTTCTTTTCGAGCATCGTGGCAAGATTTAACTGTGTTGAGGTTGTAGGAACTTCCTCGTCGTGTCCCAAAATTTCATCGGCTTCATCTTCAGGGTAATCATCATAGTTTTCGTCGTAGTTTTCATAGTCATCATAGTCATCTTCTGAGTCAGAGTTGGCATCGTAATAGGCGAGTAAGCCTGATGCACTCACGTTTTTCATTACTGAGATGAACAAACAGGACAACCAAAAACTTCAGCATTACAACCATGAAGCTTCATGATACCATAACGTCACCCTTTTTTCTTCAAACATGCATATGGTCTGGTGTTGAGGAATAAGTAGCAAGGGTATGGCGTTACAGCAAGCTTACTTGTAATAGAAGATAAAAAAACACTATTCAAAAAACCAAAAAAAACAAAAAAATTCAGAAAAGCCAAAAAATACCGTATCCTGTTTTGTTTTACTGCAGACTGCATCGCTATCATTTTTTAAGTTTCTTCAGTTACAAACTGTTTGACGTTTGAAAAGTAGCAAACATGTCAGGTCTTCTACGACCTCTGCAATACGCTGTGGAGTATTCGTGTCAAATACTAGCGTATCTAGTTATTGGAATTTATTATCCACGGTCAGTCGTTCCACTATTTGTGTACATGGCATTTGAAACTATTTTATTCCCCTTGCTACATCACAACATAACTAATCAAATATTCCTATCAGACTACAATCCATCCGAGTCTAAACTCAGAACAAAACTCGTGCTTATTTCAATTATAAAAACGCTCTTGATCGTTCCAGGATGCTACTATTCCGTAGAACGACTCGCAGAGCATATCGCATTCACTCATTCATGGAAAGAGACTATCGATTTGGACGCTGATTACGAAATATGGAGCCCACTCTTTGACAATTTAAAATGCACTATTTTAATGTGCGTTTTGGCTGCCCTAGGTGCACTACGCAAGGGTTTACTGATCGCGTACAATCATTTAACCACTCAACAAACTACCAAAGTTGTTCAAACATCGTTGAGTGAATCCGTTGGCTACCTCATTGGTGCTCTTGGAACGTTTGTTTTATACAATTTGGTTTCCCAAACATGGTTTACTGAACGAGTATCGTTTCACAACACGCCATTATACTTGATTGGATTTATCGTTTTCGTGGCTGTACTAGAACTCGTGAACGCGATACGAACAAAACCTATTAAACGAGATGAAGAACAAAAATCAAATACTAGTTTCGAAGAGGCGATTATTGGACAACTGCAACAGGATTTTGTTAATGGATCGTTTAGTAGCGTTTTGAAAAATTGGGCAGAAGTTATCGCAAGTGCAAGAGTGTTCGAAAACGATGCGTTAATGATTGTTTTCTTATTGAATATGCATTTTGATCAAACAAGCATTGGAATCTATTTGGGACTACGAGCGTTAACCATGGCCTTTAATCGATCACAGAATGCCAATTTTGAGTTTTATAAGAATGCCAGTGAATCATTTTGGATGTTACTCAACTCGTACACACGATACAGAGGAGATACGCATCACTTGGTCACGTTTGAAAAAGTTCCAACTTTTTCAATGAAAGTTTTATTCATTATTTGGAAATGGATTCACACTATTTGTATCGTTGCAGCTACAATTTCCATTTCAAGCCCAGAGATTTATGGACAAGAAGAAATTGTTCACGATTCCCACTTTTCAACATTTTGGATCTTTTTCGGATTATTAGCAATTGGTATGGTGTTTGACCAACTTGCATCGAGAATCAATTTGGAACAAGCATCGATTAGAAAAGTAAAGAATGACATGTCAGTGACAACAAGACAATGGACGCCAATGGTAGCCCAATTTTTACTCATTTTGTGGTTGATCTTTGCACCAGAGAGAATTGACCCTGGATTGTACAACTTTAAGTGGTGTATTGATGTATCTTGCGTTTTGACGCTAGTTTCTAGTGCGCTCTTTACACTTTATGCGTTAATAAAAATGAAATAAGCTATGCAAGTAATAGGGTATTAGTTTATCAAATACTTGTTATTCGTTCAAGCACTATTCGCTTGTTGCTGTACTATTAACGCTAATTGGCACAATATCCGTTACATTCCGTAAAAAGTCTGGACACTCCTCTGAATCAACCAACCATCTTATCATTTTTTGTCTTCGCTTCAATGTTTTGTATGATGCTTAACTTCCAACAGATGTTCCTAATATCAAAGTGGTTCCATCAGGGTTAATCTTCATAAATTCAGAATCGTACAAGCCTAAGCCCAAACTTCCAATTTCTTTGCAAGTAAGGGTCTATATTGTGGTAAAATCCTTGGGAAAGTGTGGTGCTTTTTTGGTGTAGAAATTCTTGCAATACTTGCATGTGCCAATTCTATGCTGCGAGAAGTTTGTTCTAAATGGCGATTTATGTCCTGTATACTTTGATTGAATGTAGCGGATGAAGAAGTCATAATCTAGTTCATTAATCTTCACTTATTGTCACTGTTTACAACTTAAATCGATTTCAAATGTAGCTTTATTGTATGATGTTACGCAGTTGGCGCTGGCGTAGATGTTGTTGCTGGTGGTGAAGGATTTGGTACATTGATTTTTGGTAAATAGGGTTCTATAATCTTCCAAACTATGAGCGCTATTACTGCCAATATAATTATAATGACAATAACCATAATCATCTTATCGCACGCTAGTCTTCTTAAAAAGCTGACGATTTCTTTTCTTCCTCGCGTTATATTAGATCCTAGTTCATCCATCTTCTCGTCAATGCGTTTCAATTGCTCACGTTGTCTCGCTAGCATTTCTTGACTCTCTTGAGCTAAGTCTGTCGTTTCATCTGCTTTTTGAATAAGTCTTTGCACTATCGCAAGCGATTCGTCTTGATCTTTGTAGATTTCTTTAAATAGCTCATTTTCCAACTCCTCGTTTTTGATCTTCTTTTTACCACCCTTTGTTGTTTGTATAATTTCTTCCTCTTTCTTAGTTTTCCTCTTCGATTTTTTATCATCTTTTTCGTCGCGATCGGGCTCTCCCATCAGAGCGGCACGATTGATTTCTTCTCTCGCTGCTTCTAAATTAACTTCGAGTTTTGTTTTTTCGTTTTCGTGCATTTTCTTCTTTTCATTAAATTCTTTTAGTGCCTGTTTTTCCAACCCTTTATCCAGCTTTTTGTACTTTCTAAATTTCTTTTTGAGCTCTTCTAGCTTTTCCTGAGCTGAATCAAGCAGGTCCTTTTTCTATGAATTGTTACGTAAATGTTGCGGGATGATACCTGTGAATCGTCGTTTTTCAGCCGCTTGGCTTTTAACATTATCTTAGTGATGTCTTGCTCAAGTTCGTGCATCTCGGTGTCATAGTAGTCTGGGCTTCTCGAAGACATGTTAATCTTCCAAGTTGTTAGCTATTTACAGTTGACGTCAACCTGGAAAGTGCTGGCAAAAACAAGTTAGAACGTTGATGAACAAATGGTAAATAATAAGCAAATTTTATCATGCAAACACCGAGGAATTCCTTTCCAGTGTCGCTTTCATCACATTTGCTAATCGGTTTGGATTGTTACACGTAACCTGCTAGCTTCGAATAGAAACTAGCGATTTAACCTCAGCACGTAAAATCAGACGTTTCACCCAGCAGCAAGTTTGTCATTATACCAGCTCCTGTTGGATGTATTGATACAGTCTCGTCAAAATGTGATTTGGTAACACCAGCCTTAATAGCAACGGCTACACCTTGTGTTACCTCTCCAGCGTTCTCACCAACAAAATGGAACCCTAATACTTTACCATTCGATTTTTTGACAATCATTTTGACAAATCCCATAGCAGAGATGTTCTTAAAGACGCGATTGTATACATCTAGATCATCTCCGTGCAGCGCACGTGCGGCAACTTCACTCAAACCAACTGAGCCATATTCCATTGGTGTAAACACAGTCGTTGGAACATTGGTGTAGTCCATTTTGAGAGTAGACTGACCAAACAATCTATTAGCGAGAAGTCTACCAGCAAGAATAGCAACAGGTGTAAGTTCATCACCATTAGTGCTTACATCACCAATAGCATAAATATTTTTGACACTTGAACAATCGCTATCATCAACTATGATTCTTCCACGTTCATCTGTTTGTATGTTCACATTTTCAAGTCCAATATTTTTACTTGAGGGCACTCTACCAATGGCAAACATGATGGTATCAAAATCTTCTGTTTTTTCACCACTTTTAGTCGTAAAACTAACATGCTTGTCTTGTACCGAATTTACAGAAGAATTAAACATGAATTTTGTTCCAGATTGTGCCATGTGATTGATTGCAAATCCAACACAAGTTTGATCGAATGACCGAAGTACTTGTTGCCCACGTACCATGACAGTGACATCAAAACCGAGTCCTGTTAGGATTCCTGCCGTCTCTAATGCAATGTACGATCCACCAACGATTAATGTTTTACCGGGTGGTTCTTTCAACGTGAAAAAGTCGTCGCTTGAAATACCATACTTTTTTGCTCCTGGTATGTCTGGAAACTTTGGTCTAGAACCTGTTGCGATGATTATGTTTTTTGCATGTACAATCGCTTGTTTACCATCCGCGGCTGTTATTTGTACGTGGTTTGGATCAATGATAGTACCGCGACCGTTTATCAGTGCAATTTTGTGATCTGTTATGTCTAGTGCGTAACGCATGCTCATATTCGCAATGTATTTTTGTACATTGGACACTAGGCGTTCCCATGCTAAGAAATCTACTCGTTCTTTTTTTCAGATCCACCTCCGATAACCACAAGATCTACGCTGACTATTTCGTTCGATTCAGCACAATGTGTTAAATGTCGTGAGAAGTATTGCTGTACACAGTATCCACTGGTGAGAGCAAGCGCAATCCGACGTGTATTTACAGGTGTAAAATTATATGAGTGTTTACCCCAACGTAAGAGCCGTCTCATAAGTATTTTGCCTGGTCAACTAAGTTTAAGAAATACGTATTCCACAGGTAAGTTTCGCAACTTTTATTGTTTCACGTATTATAATTTATATAAACTACCAGCGCTATCTTCTACGTCATGATTCACAATATTTTTAGTTACTTCTTTCAGATTTTCTTTAATCTTGCTAACTACTATGAGCTTGTACGTTGGTGAAACATCAGGATTTGGCCACGTGCTCTTTGTTGTATCCAACTCTTCACCAAACTCTTTTTCAAACATTTTCAATGCGTTGGACATTCTCTGAGCAAACACTTCCGTGTCCATACCAGTTGTTCCAGCGCTAATAAATGATAGAATCTTTGGAATAAATGGAATGAGCGTACCAATAGCAAGAGTAAACAATGTCTTGCTATCACCTGAACCATTAAACAGATTCTCACCCTTAGTGTTGGCAGCAACCAAGAACAGTACTAGAGTAAACACAGAAAGAAGCATTTGCATGATGATAGTGTACGTCATACTCGGTAGTCGTAGAATCTTACATAGCTGTAGGAACACGGTCCACGTAATTGGAATGTACATTACAGGTTCCTTTGTGACCTGCCCTGCCTTCACTCTTTCGTTATTTGCAACGAGTAAACTGTAGTGCATACTTCCTCTTGCTTTACATACAGCGTTCTTCATTTTCAGGTACGGTGCTTCGATGTCAGAGACCATCTTGTATGCAATTCCTACTGTGGTGAAACAAAAAGTATAAGTGGTGATCGTATCCAAGTTAAGTAGCATGTTTGTAATGGTAGCTCGGATCAAACGCGTGACGACTAAGCCTGAATGGAACGTCATCACTGTGATCGCTGTTAACCATACCGAGTAGATTGTCCAGACAACAACAGTAATTAACCACACGAAAAAGTTGGTTCTGTTCAAGTGAACAGGAGCTAGTTGCGGTACTAGATCTTCAACGCTTTCTGCATCTCCTTGTAGTAATGATTGACGGAGTGGATTGTCATAGTACTTGAACAATCGATTATAGATCACTCTATCAATTGTATTTTCTCTCTTATGCAGCGATGCAAACAAGAAAACCAAATAGAAAAATGCAAATATTGACCACAGGGCGTAACGATAACCAACAGTAGTCGTTGGCATCAGAAAACCAATATCTAGTCCGAAAAATACAGCACAAATGAATACCACACAAAACGATGTGGTAATACGTACAATATACGTTACTATAAAATTTTGATGATTGTACTTGGGTAATAACTTGTGTCTATGTTGCTTGTTCTCCATGATCACTAGGAACACAAACAAAACGGCACCAACAACAATGATAACAGCATTTGGATAGTGGTAATGTTCTCGACTAGCGAATACGTTAAAGTTGTATCCTGATGGACCAGTCGGCCACACTGACGGGAACACTTGAGAAACAAAACTTAGTGCACTGATGAGCACAAACATTGCACTAAGGGAAAAACTGTCCCAAACTCTAAACTTGGCCAAGTATCTACTCTTCAAAGGGAATAAACATTGCCAAAACGGCGGGTTTAGCATAGTGGTATCGGTAACGTGTTGAAATTTGCGATCTTTTCTCATAATATACATTTTGAAGAGGAATTGGTACGCGACAAGAGCCGTGATAGCGATTTGTATGAAAATGTAGCATACATCTTCTACGATGATAAAATTTGACATTTGCGGAGTTGATATAACCAATGTAGTGACGTTCACGCATGCATACTGGTAATACTCCTCATGATGTGTTTGTTTAGCGAGTTGGTCCAAACTACAAATCGCTATGTCGCCGAACTTGTTTTTTGAGTATCGTGATATGTTTGTTTCTGCGAGAACAGGCATTAGAAACGGCGAAATGTTTTGTGTTCGATTTTTTACCAACGCATATCCCTCATCCGTTAGAGTTAAACTTGTAAAAATAAATGACTTCCCAATAGCTATGTAATGATGAGTATTCTCGAACATATCACTTACTCATTAACGTGTAGTACATCATGTATGGTTTTGTGTCGAATAGGACGGAAGACGATGTGATTACATGAAGAGTGTCCAGTGAAAACTCTAGCGTCGCACCTTCTGGTGGTAGTAAAGTAATAACCATCATTTGGTAATCTGCTTTGTTCACAGCAGCAGAAAGGGCTTGCGCTGATGTATTTGTAAAAACTGGTAATGAGTGCACACCAACAGAGCACAATAGTAGGAGCAACACTCCACAGTGTGTTCTCATCGTCTGTTGGTGTAGTCTGACGTTTGAAGATACCCTTTTTAATGCGCTTAGGTAATTGTAATAAGTGACATTGATGTACGAATAGTTGACCAAATCCCAGTCAACTATTCAACGCTTTTGTAGAACTGAGTTTTGTAATAAAGTGTTTTCTAGCTATTGGTTAGCTAGATTCGTTTCATTCACTGTGAATTTATTTTATCTCTCTTGTTTTCACAAGAAACGATATCACACTCTATATACAACTTTATCACAAGTTCACAGTACCTTTATCGCACTCACCATGACTAGAAGAAAGTCTAAAATCACACCTACCGCTGAATTGGCTCTCATCACGTTCGATAGATACGCTGATTTCCAGGATTTTGAAGATGTTGACCTCAACAAGGCGTCTTGGATTGCTTTAGCAGAGCTCAATGACGTCAAAGTTGCTAAGTCGGACCCCATTAGGACAATTCAACAGAAAATCTGGCAACATTGGTCTGAAATTGAGAACAGCCCTAATCAGGAAGATGGGGAAGTCGAGGATCCAGTTGCTGATGTCAATGCGCCCGGTGTGAATACTGGTGAAATTGACTTGGCTAGGCCTCACGCACTTTCTTACGCTGAAGTTGTACGACTTCAACGTGAACGCAAGGCACTTGAAGACCGTTTGCGTTTGGACTTGGAAAACCGTAGAGCGTTTGAGAGAGCGAACGCAGCCATTATGGCTGAGACTGTACCTCCCAGACTACAAGTTGCACCTGTTCAACCAGTTGTTGAAGTTCCACCAGTCGTTCAACAGTTGCCTTCTTTGGTCAACCAACACCATCAAGTGGCACCAGTTGGACAACCAGTAGCACCATTAGTTGTTAGCACCGTAGTACCTTCGCAACAACCGCTACAATGTGAAGTTTCTACTGCTAGCCAAGATTTGAACTCTGTCATGATGGCTATCGGTAAGCTTACCGAATCTCTAGTCCAGTCTAGAGCCTCCGAGTTGCAAGAGTCAATCACGTTCAATAGTGCGCGTAACAAGCATGAGATTGAAACGCTGACTGAATGTATTGCCAAGTTACCAGCCGACCAGTCAAACAACCCAACACGTGAGATTTTGATCCAACGTTGGATGTTCGCTATGACCATGGATCAATTTGGTCTTGAAAATGCAGAAAAGTTTAGACATATATTCACGGCTGAACCAATCAAGTCACAATGGCCAAAGTTCGTTCGTACTTGCAAGCCGGTTTTGAAACAAAAGAGCCCAAGTCGCGATGATTTTTCCACACCTCCAAATAAGAGATCTAAGAATTTCTCTCCATCGACACCAACTACTCGTTCACCACCTGTTGTTGTGGTTTCACCTCCATCTAGTTTTTCTATGCCGTCGTATAGTCACCCAATGGTGATGCAACCGTCTATGTTGCCAGCACCTGTTCCTTCATTTGAACAGAATTTCTCATTGCCGTCCACGTTACCTGGTTTTTCTCAATTACCGCAGAATCAAATACCTAACAATATGGATCAGAACGTGTTGAGTAATTGGTACAATCAACCTGTGGTTTCGTCAAACACTGGATCGTTACCTGCTCCGTTTGTCTATCGCCATACAAACCAGTTGCCGTTGAATCAATTCCCACAGTTGTTTGGTTCTCAGATCTACCCAGGTTCGCAAGCGTTGAATCCTACACCCCCAGTTGATCATTTAAGACAGTCTTTTCCTGTCAAGGCCCACGTCACCTGCTACAAGTGTGGTGAAAAAGGACACTATGCAACTACTTGCAACTCAAAACAAAATAAATGAGTCTACGGCACCTATGTCGCTTTTGCAAAGAGCTGTTCATTTTATGTCAAAGAATGTTGCTGTTTGGAAGCGCTTAGGTGCAAATTCCACAATCATTTCGTGGCTCTCTGGTTTGATTATTCCAATAGATCAAGATCAGACCTTTATTTTTCCGAAACAACCTCCACTGACCAAGGAACAGGACACGTGGTTCGAAAAGCAATTCTGGAAGTACATTGAAGCCAATGCTATAGAAATTTGTTTATCCCCACGTGCGGTGCATTGTTATTTTCTAGTGCCAAAGACAGGAAAATCACTTTGGCGTATTATTGCAGACCTGCGTCCCATCAACCCATTCGTTTTGGCATCAAAGTTCAAGATGGACGGAATATCATTGATCTTGTCGCTTATTTCTCAAGACGATTATATGTTTGTTGCGGATTTATCAAGTGGCTACTTTCAAGTGATGATCGACGAAAGTTCACGAAATCTTTTGGCTTTCTTCTACAAGGGTCAGTATTGGAGATATACTGTGTTGCCGTTTGGTTATTCGTGTTCACCTATTATTTTCACCAAGATTATGTGTGTCCTAACTGGTTACATTCATCGTGTCCTTCGTATAAGGGTGTCTGCATACATAGACGATATTTTTGGATGTGTATCAGGCAAACAAAACGCATTGGAGTCTATGCAAAGAGTGTACAATGTTGTGGATTCTGTTGCAGTACGAGATCCAGACAAGTGCTCGAAAGTCCCAATGCAAGAAGTTCAAGTACTAGGTTTTTTGGTAAATTCTGTTTCAATGACAATTTCAATACCAGACAACAAAGTCAATTCAACGTTAGATCTGCTAAAGGATGTCATACGGCGGATCGAAACGAAGGTAGAGGTAACATCAAGAGAATTGTCAAAGGTAGCAGGCAGGATCTGCGCTTTTTCGGAAGCGTTCATGCAGGCAAAGATTTTTTTACCAAGCTTTTATGCATTGATCCACATAAAGGATGGAAACAAGGAGGCTTGGGATCTACCGTTACAAGATACCAGCGAGTTCAAGGTCAGTCGTTTCTTGGAAGATGCAAATTGGATAGTACAAAATCTAGTTACATTCAATGGACGTTTCTTTGGGCAACCTTTACGTGTTTTTGGTATTACTATTGTTGCAAACAACAGATTGCGGTTTGCTTTTCAAGTTTTAGACGAGTTCACAATAGTCGATTTCAACACAGAGATCTGCAAAGTACTCGAAAGAGAGCTAGTAGCAATACTTTTAACGCTACAAACTGGAAAATTTGATAGGAAAAGGATTCTTCTAAGGGTATATATGAATATTACAGTCCAGGCCTTACTTCGGAATTGTTTTGGAGACAAGTCAAGAACTTTAGTAGTTGCTATTTGGGAGGAGATTTACACGCGTCAGATTTACATGTTGACGCCAGTGGTATCATTAGATTCAGAGGAGTTCAATCCTCAGTGTCCAGCAGACGGAACAGATTGGGTGATGAAGCAGGAAGTGTTCAATCATATCAACAAAGTTCTAAGCCCAATAACAATGGATTTTTTCGCATCGAAAAGCAATGCAAAACTAAGTCAGTTCATCACGCGACTAGAAGACACTTTTTTTTACCTGTGGAATCACCAGTTGGGGTATTTCTGCGTACCATTTGGCCTATTGTTGAGAGTTATAAACAAACTCCAACAGGAACAAGCACAAGCGGTAATTATTGTACCAGTATGGGTGAATCAACCTTGGTGGAACACACTGATAGATCACGAGGTAGATTCAATGATGCTGAATGGTTCAGATTTTGTCAGAGGATCGACAACGAACGTGGAACCGCAGAACGGATCTTGGCTGATCAAGGCAGTTCTAGTCGATTTTCAGATCAAGAAATAGCAGCTCAAGTGGATACCATTATCACTGCTGGATCAATTCGTGTTACTACGGATCGTACATATGCAACATATAGGAAAAAGTTTCATAAGTTTATTGTTGATCACAACTTAGTGATCAATGAATTCTCATTGGAACGTTTTCTCCTAGAAAGTTTTAAATGTAACAATTCTGGTAACGTTGCCGCAGCAGCAGTACACGCACTGAAACAACATGCAAAAATTCTCAGTTTAACATGGTTGTATGATTTGCTAGAACAAGATAGAATTAAGCTTCTGGTTGCAGCGATGAAAAATTTATCCCCAAGAGGTTCTAAACGTGAAAAAGATCCTGTTCCATTGGCAATGTTGCGTGAGTTCATTATACGAGGGAACGATTTTATGGACTGGGAGGAATACGTGTTAGTATCAGCGTTACTAGTTCTCACAATGCGTTGTATGGCTTGTGGTAACAAAGTATCCATGTTGGGTATTGATGATGTATCATTCACTGAAAATACTATGAGAGTTTGTTTTGCAGTTACTAAGACACAAAGATCTGGGAGATCTTTGGTGATCGAAGAAACTGGTTCACTGTCATGTCCAGTTAAGCTGATGCGTAGATTTTTAGAGCTTCGCAAGCATTCGCCAACGTTAAAGAACATTAAGCGTTTGTTCAGAAAAGTTGACACTAGAATCATCACAAGATGGTTGAGAAAAATCGCACTTGAACTGAAGTTTGAAGGTTGTTTCTCGTCCCATTCACTTCGTATCGGTGGTGCATCTCAAGCCGTTTTAGCCGGTTTTTCCAGAGAGATGATTATGCTTATGGGAGATTGGACTAGTGACGCAGTAGACAGATATTTGAAATCAGGCGTACAATCAGGAAAGAATTTATCACTACAGATGGGATTCTAGGTGATCTCTGGATTACCTTTATTGTACTCTATTCTATCTACTGCTCTCTTATAGTCTCCAATTCGTTCCAGAACACTAGTTTACAACTCGTTCGTTAAAGTGTACGAATAGTTGACCAAATCCCAGTCAACTATTCAACGCTTTTGTAGAACCGAGTTTTGTAATAAAGTGTTTTCTAGCTATTGGTTAGCTAGATTCGTTTCATTCACTGTGAATTTATTTTATCTCTCTTGTTTTCACAAGAAACGATATCACACTCTATATACAACTTTATCACAAG
>JAESGV010000331.1_pt1 | contig 21377 bp, 18 predicted proteins | sample 9269781 | NCBI WGS metagenome assembly JAESGV01 (sample SAMN15741586, study PRJNA653496) | algae metagenome | isolation source: Tildeniella torsiva UHER 1998/13D and co-occurring heterotrophs from... | place: Slovakia: Slovak Paradise National Park, Hrabusice, Kosice Region | collected 2000-01-01
TTATTTCCCAGAAGAAGCAACAACTTTAGAGCCTTGAACGTCTAACTCCCTGATATGTTATTATAAATTAGTTTTCTCGCACCTTGATTTCCCCTTCTGCCCATGATTTGATTAACATGTGAGCAATTGCGCTATTGGGTGGTATACGAAGTTCTGCTTCAATGTTCAAGTCCCATTGTCCTGCACCTTGTATGGCTTTGGTAATTTGATCTTTTGTAAACCATTTTGCTTCTTCCAATTCGGCATCAGAGATCTTTATTGTATCATCACCTTTCAGAAAGGCGTGGCATCCGATCATGATTTGACCACCCATAGAGGGCCATGGCTGACTCGAGTAATAGAAAACATCTTCAGTTTTGATATCAACTCCAGCTTCTTCATTTGATTCTCTTCGTACTGCTTCTTCAATGGTTTCACCACTGTCAATGAACCCTGCCAAGCAGCTATACATGCTTTTTGGCCACTTGGTTTGTCGACCGAGTAGAATCTTCTCTTCGGTAGGGTGAATGATGCACATGATGACAACTGGGTCAGTACGTGGGTATTGTGTTCGTTTACACGTTTCATTTATGCAAGTCCGCTTTGTTCCGCCACCTTGTGAAACTGTGGATGAGCCACATTTACCACAAAAGCGATGATTCGTATTCCACTCGAGTAGTGACCGCGCCTGCGCTAAAATAGATGCTTCTTCGCGATCTAATTGCCCACCTTGGAAATTTAAATTAATATACTCTTGATCGGCTTCTATTTTTTGCATATCTGGGTGGTCACTATCAAACGCGAAATAGTATTTAGAATTTCGTTCGCCCAAGAGTACAATATTTCCATGTACGTCAGAGCCATTCGGTAAAAGTTTTTCTATTGATTTTTTGTCTTTCCACAGTACCGCACGGTTTTGTTTGTTCACTTGTTTTGTTGCTAGTGGTTTGAATTGATAAAAAGGCACGTACAACGCATCTGCATTTTCGATATTGTTAACTTGTTGCTCCTCAGAGCGCAGTACGTGTAAACGATTTAACGGATTTCCTGCAAATAAATTGGATTTGTTGTTGGCTAACATGCGTAGACGATTAAGCATACAAGTGTTTGCTGAACAAATGAAGAGTTTATCCGATAAGTGTCCTAAACTAATGCTATCTGCTACCAACCCAACCTTAGCTACCTATGAAAGATAGCTACAGCATCTAGCATTGGTTCCGATCTCACTTATTCATAAATGAGCTCGGAAGTACCCTTAAGCTACCAAAGCTCCTAGTTTTAAAGTGGAAGTCTGTCTCGACTTGAGAAATTTTCCTCCAACAGGGTTATAGCTTCCATAGCAAAGGCAAGCTACGCAAGTGCCTGTATCCTGTTATGCAGCTTTGATAATTAAACCTTTTGATTCAAATAGGATAGACGATCCCACATCTACTGAATAAACAAAATGCTATTGCATTCCTAGCTTATAAAAGGAAGATTGTGGCTTTAGGCAAACAATCTGATTCCTTGTCCCAAATCAATACCGCACATCAACCTGCTCTGATGAAGAATACGCAGAGAGAAAATAAAGAAGTATCTTCAGACGATTTGATAAGAATAGGCTTGCAGTTAGAGTTGGCAGCACATAAGCTAGGCAAAGAAAATAACAAAGAAACTAACTGGATCCCAAAAGTAGCCACTTCATCAGAAGCTACCCAAAAGCAAATACCGCCGTTGACGTGGACAATAAATAATTATGCCCCTAACCCAGAAATGAAGAAAACAAATAACGACAGCCAAGAGCGCGAATTAGTGTTTCAGAACTTTGGTCGTCGTTTAACGAAGAAGACTAGACCTGAAGATCAGTATATAATAGGTATGTATCCCATCTACTTGAATAATTGTTGTAGAATTTGGGTTTAAATAGCTGAGCTTTCACGCTTGTGCTTTGATTTCATAAAACTATTTTTAAACTTTGAAAACTTTTTAATAACCACGCAAAGTTATGTCAGAACACGATATTTTCATAGCACAAGACATCTCACACGATGATGAACACATACCACTAGTACGAAAACAACACTCTGACGATCGTGTGAAGCGATGGTGGTTTCACGACTTACCACAGCCGATTTGGATACGATCTAAAACACAAATGATTCTGGACTACGCAAAAGACTATGCTGCAATACTATTAGCAACTGTCTGGTATCTATTAGGCGTTTGTCTACCGTACCACGAACAATACTTTCGATTAGACGATTCCGATTTAAACAAGCCAGTTGTACCGAATCAAATAGTTCCAAACCATTTGGCTCCAGTCGTGTTTTTCGCGCTACCGTTATCATTTTTGATCGTTTTTCATATCGCGTTTATTCGACACAAAGTCGATTTTCATCACATGATACTAGCGTTCTTTATGGCAAATCTAATATCAGGCATTCCAACTACAACTCTATGGGTTCTAGTTGGTGGTCTTCGTCCTGATTTTCTAGAAGATGATTGTCTTCCAGACATGAACAAAGTGAATCATTACTACAATATACGGCATAACGCTTGGAATGATATCGTGTACTACAAGCCAACAGAAGTATGCATGAAACCATTCCGAAAAACAATAGGTTTTAGTTTCTACACTACACCAGCGTTTCCTAGTGGTCATGCTAGTGGTGCTTTTGCGTCGTGGCTATTTGTAGGCTTGTACATTTCGGCAAAAATAGGAGCATGGAAGTTATCTATGGGACATGTCTACAAATTTGCGATAATGACAGCTTCAATATGTTTAGCGATATGTATTGGCTGGACAAGAGTTCTTGATCATCAACACACTGCTATACAGATTGCTGTTGGAACGCTACTTGGGATACCAGGTGCATTGCTAGGCTACAGACTCAAATACTGTGGGCTGTTCTCCATTGACGCACACATACCAAACTATTACTTGTGGAAAACAATAAAATGAGCTAGAATCAACTTGAAAGCAAGTTTACCAAGCTGTCATTTGTCACACCAAAGATGCAAAACTTCGTCCTTATTCTCGCAGTTGTATTGGCAGTATTCACCATTGCTATTCAAGCAAACAGTGCAAATTACTTTAGTATCGAAGGTGCGTGTAAAAACGATACAGATTGCATGAACTCGGGAACATGTGATAAAACTGGAGTTTGTCAATGCATAGAAGGATTCAAAAACAATGTTTCGCAAGGAATAATTAACTGTTCTCTTCTCGACTGCGCACACAAGTCCTCTATGACTGAGCGTGGTTGTATATGCTCAGCAGGATGGGAAGGTCCAAATTGCCTACGTTTGTTACTGAATACCATTAACAATTAGAGTGTGGTGATAACGAAGCGTGCCCACAGTTCCAAAAATGCGATACCTCGTTAGAGATGAAAAACGGTAATGACATAGTGATGACATGCAAAACAACACAAATAGAATTTGTTGACCTCTTTGGTGGATTTAATTACTTCCGATGTGCCAACGATACATGCAACCTCCAAGTATTTGAATCGAATCAGAATATGAAAGAGACATTCTACTGTAGCTTCTCAAGCTGTACATATGAGGCATTTGGTCATAACGTGCATTACACCTGCGCTAACACCAAATGTAAGTGCTCTATGATATCTGCCAAATGCGAAAATCCATTCCTCGTATTTGTCCTCGATGGTATGCACGGTAAAGCAGAACTAACCTGCGACGACACAAAAAAATGCTCTCTGAATCGTAAGAATATTATCTAATTACTAACTGTAATAGAAACAGAGTTCCCAGGTACTCTCCCATTATCATGCGAAGGCTCTTCCTGCTCTGATTTTTAGAATAAAAGTTAAATGGTCAACAAGGTGGGCCACCCAAAATGTAATCATCTGGTGCTGCGACATTACTGCGAGGTAATATGGTATGGCTGGCGGTGCACCCTCTCTGCTCAAACGTAGGTTCTATGAGAGTGTCTGTACCACTACTTTATTGGTATGTCTTTTTTGTACAAACGATGCTCTTTTATTAGGAAATTTATAGAATGACCTTTTACATTTTAACTACTACGTCTTACAATCGCTGGTCAACTCCTGCACAGATATTTTTGCACAAAAGTTGATGTGGCTACTTTTATTCATCGGTCTTCTGCTTCTGGCAGCCTACTATCTCCTAGTTCTTCGCTATCCATCATTCGCACTGGACATTTCACCCGTAAGAAAGGCAGTATTTGTCACAGGCGCAGCTTCAGGAATTGGCAAAACATTATGTCACAAATTGATAAAAGAAGGTGCATTTGTGTTTGCTTGTGACTTGAACGAAGAAGGACTCAAGAAAGAATATGAAAATGTACCAGAAGAGTCAATCAAATTAATCCAACTCGATGTTTCCAAATTAGAACAAATAGAAAAAGCTGCTAAAACTATTAAGGACACCTTAACAGAAGCGCATCATCATGGATTCGTTTCCACCGAAAAGTTATTCGGTGTAGTCAATTGCGCTGGTGTTCCCGCATTATCCAAATCCGCACTAGTAGAGAAGACAGACCAGGAAATGCAAACAATCTTTGAAGTGAATGTGTACGGCGTCGCAAGATGTACAAAAGCATTATATCCGCTAATGCCGCATGATTGTACAGGTTGTATCGTCAATATTGCTAGTGTATGCGGTGAAGTCGCCCTTCCGTACTTTAGTTACTACAACGCGTCAAAATTTGCTGTAATTGGATATACCGATACACTTCGAAGGGAATTGTTCGATCGTATTAGAGTTACTTGCGTTGAGCCTGGATTTACAGCTACACCTATGGTTGCTTTTGCAGATGAGCTTACGAAAAAGCAAGTACAAAAATCAGATTTTATAGATGAAATGGAAGTTTTACGTGTTAAGATTTTTGATAGATGGATCGGTAGTTACTTACAAACACCAGTATCTGTAGCAGATGCACTATTTTCATGTCTATTCTCAAGCAACAGTCCAAGACATGTAATGGTGGATAATATTTTGAAAAGAATTATGTGGACAAGTTCAAGATGGAACTGGTTGCTCGATAATGTATTATACTTTTATGTGAGGTCAATAAAAAAGTAGGTTAGGACCTCGTTCAAATAAGAGTTTCTTGTAAAACTTCAAACTCGCAAACGATGCAGAGCAAACTTTCACAGACAGTTGCACGAGGAGCAAAGTCGCGCGTCTCTATTAAATCTTGGACGAAATACGTACCAGATATCGAACCTGGTGCAGTCAAACAACTACAAAACCTTTCATCCCTTCCAATCGTACACGGTCACATTGCTGTCATGCCAGATGTACACTTGGGCATAGGTGCTACAATAGGAAGCGTAGTCCCAACTGTGAACGCAATTATCCCATCTGCAGTCGGTGTAGATATAGGATGCGGAATGTATGCAACTCGTACAAGCATGAACGCAAAAGATCTACCTGATAACTTGAACAAACTACGTACTGCGATAGAATCATTCGTACCACATGGTATGACAAAAGGCAGAGATCGAGGATCTTGGCGTAATATACCAACGCGAAATGTTCAAGCATGGAAAAAAGAACTCGAAAAAGATTTTGAAAAACTGTGCGAGATGCAACCAACACTAGAAAAAACAAATAATGCAAATCAACTAGGAACGTTAGGTACAGGAAATCACTTTATTGAAATGTGTTTGGACGAACAAGAACAAGTTTGGTTAATGTTGCATAGTGGTTCACGTGGTGTTGGAAATCGAATAGGATCGTTGTACATAGAGTTGGCAAAAAAAGACATGATATGGAATCACTCCATATCAGATCTTCCTGATAAAGAGTTGGCGTACTTGAGTGAAGGTACCAAACATTTTGATGAATACGTTTTTGGAGTAAATTGGGCACAACGTTACGCAGCGTTAAATCGAAAACTAATGATGACGCAAGTGATTGATGCGATAAAAAGTACAAAACAATTACCAACGTTTACAACTGATGAAATCGCTGTAAATTGTCATCATAACTACGTACAAAAAGAAACACATTATGGAAAAGAAGTATTCTTGACGAGAAAAGGTGCTGTACGAGCCGGAAAAGGTGAACTTGGAATTATTCCAGGGTCAATGGGCGAAAGATCATTTATTGTTCGTGGATTGGGAAATCCAGAATCTTACGAAAGTTGTTCGCATGGAGCTGGAAGAATCATGTCACGCGCAGAAGCGAAAAGAAAGTTTACACTTGAACATCATTTACAAAGAACAAAAAATGTCGAATGTAGAAAAGATGTGGGTGTGATTGACGAGACACCTGGATGTTACAAGGATATTGAGGATGTTATGAAGTCTCAAAGTGACTTGGTTGAGATTGTTCATACTTTGAAACAGGTGTTGTGCGTGAAAGGATAGCCAATGTGAGAATTGCTCTGCTTACTCAAGATGAACAAGATAATCCTCCAGATGCTCAAAGATGTGCAGCGAATTGTACATCGAATATTATAGGCATTCGTAAAATTATTTATTCGTAATACGAGCGAACAAGTTTGACTAAAGCATCAGAAGCTTTTGGATCATTTAGATCCGAATCTTGGTACAAAGAGAAGATTTTTGTCACTTGTTCATCTCTATTTGCATGAGATTTTGTTCGATCAGCCTTTGTCAACGCTTGTTTACTTTGCTCCAGCTCTAAATCGGTGCTGTAAACTGGAGTACCTGGTTGGAATCTCCAAGAGTCTTTGATGAGACCTGCGTCGTACCCATCGAATCCAATTGCATTAACGATGTCGATTACTACTTGTTTTGAGGATTCATTATCGCCAGCTACTGGCAAAGCGATTCTGCCTTTTGATCCTTTTGGTTTACCCAGGTGTCTCAAACTGAACGAGAAGATGTTGTTAAAAACTTTGACAACTGGTCTGCCCAATTGTTTAGATACCCATTCCGATTCTAACATTACATCGTTTTCAAGTTCAGAAATCTTATCATCACGCAATGGATAATAGTTGTTAGTGTCAATGACGATTACGTTGTCAGGTACATCTTCAAACAATGGTTTAAGTGTTGGAATGTTCTTGAGTGTAATTGTGACGACTATAATGTCGACATCCTGTACAGCACCAGATGTGGGTACAGCAGTTGCACCGGTGTTCTTGACAACTTCGGTGAGTGTTTCTGGCCCTCTGGAGTTAGCTATTTTTACTGTATGGCCAGCATCGGTAAGCTTTTTAGCCAATGTTGCGCCAATGTCACCTGCACCTATGATACCTATCTTCATGTTTTTTGTTTGGTTGAACGTGCGTATAAAACGCACCCGCTTTGCGCACATTTTCTCGGACGTCGGAGACGGGTTGTAAATACGCTAGTACCTACCACGTAATTATACTCAATTAGAGTAGATCTTACATCATATGAACTGCGAGTTTCTTTACTCTGGAATGCACATACCAAATATCACTTACTACAGATGAAATTGCTGTAAATTGTCATCACGATTGTATGAAAAGTAGCTGTGCTAGTTGGAAAAGGTTAACTTAGAAATCATACACGGAAAACGGGTGAAAAATCATCTAGATAGAACAATAGATTGGAAATCCATAAGAGCTGGAAGAATCAATTGACAAATGCACCACTCGCCAACAAGACTTTGATTTCAGACGTATTGTTGAGAAAGGTAGTCAGCGATTTCAAGCAAACGAACAGGTTGTAAATAAATTGGGTAACAATTGGGTAATACAGAAACTTTAGTTTTGCTTTGTAATTCGTGTCCAAACAAGTTTGCATTAGCATGAGTGGCGAGGTCACAAACCTTCCAGAGGACATTGTACTGCATATGTTGTCCTTTCTAGGGCACTGCGACCTGTTCCAAAGAATAGCGCTCGTGAGTAAACAATTTAACAAACTCGTAGGACCTGAATACCCACATTGGCGCTATCTTTATGAGGACACTACACTGAGAATCGAGAACAATATCCCACTATCAAAACCACACTCTGAAATCAAAACATCAAACGAGTATCAAACTCTTTTTATGAAGCGTATCTTACCCATACTGCAACAAAAAAGAGCTTTTCTCAGTAAGATAGATAAATTAGCAGAAGAGTGCAGTATTCCGGCAGAGCTCTATGCCAAGATAAGAGATCTGCTATCCAAGTCCATGCAGCTTCACATAGGATTCAATGGTACTAACTTGGGTTATCACGGTACCGTTGCCAATTATCCACTCGGCACATCTCGTTATGGAACAAAAATTGTTGATGTTCCCACAGATGACTCTGTAGTGCCAAACAATATTGTTATGCAACTGAACATGTCACTAGTAAAAGACACATTTTGCGCGGAACGATACAACTTACCAACAACTGGACACTTGTACTACATTTGCGATCAACAATCACCAAGTTGCGTCTACGTCCCTCACAACAATCTGAAAAGAGAAACAAACAATAATGTTGATGTTAGATTCCGAATGAACTTTGTCATTGAAAGCGCAGTGGATATTTTAGATACTGTACCAGAAGAAGATTTCCCAGCATTAGAAAAGTTGTATAATCTTCAATATCAATATTCGGAAAATGATGAACCAGTACATGGGTATTTGGAAGCATTTATTGAAGGTGTGCGCCACATGAAATATCTACACTCCAAAGATGGCCAAACAGCTTGCAATCTTCAAATGTTTGGAACGCCATACTATACGCAACACCAAAGCCAGCATTTAGGTGGAATGATGTTATTTATGTACTACACAAGTGGAGGGAATGAACTTGCGTATGTCACAATCAATAAGAATGCTTTAATGCGTCAAGATTTTAGTTCAGTGCACTATGATTCTCAATATTAAACAATGATTTTTTTTATTTTTGGTTTGTTATATTACGCACTCGGTACATGAGTACTAGTCCTATGAATCCAATCAAACATTGAGAGTGCTGTGCAGGATTACTACAACATGGACAACCGAGTGCAATTTGAACAAACACGCAAACATGAACATAGACACTTTTATGAAGTACTGTAGATTTCCACAGGACACGAAAATCAACGTATACCAATCAGGATCGCACGTTTACGGTACAGCAACACCAGAGTCCGATTATGATTTCTTCGCAGTCGTAACAGATGAATTCTTTGAACAAATACACCAAGAGTGCCAAATCGAAAACTCACCTTGGCCATTTGCGAGCCAGTGGAATCCACCTACAAGTAAATCTGGGACAGAGTATGACGAAAACTACTATGACGGGTATCGTTGTTTGTACGTGTTCGACGACAAAAACCAAGAAATCAACGTTAATTTATTCAACAAGAGTACATTCGAAGCAAAACTAGATGAGAATTGGCTACAGGCCTTGCAATGCATCTACCTACCGTCTCAGAACATTTGGCGATACGATTTGAAAGACATCAACTCTGACAATGTAATTATACATAGCAAAAATATCGTACGATCTATTGTGAACGAGCAGTCCAAACATTTCCACCGTGTCAAACAAAAGTGGTACCAAAACAGAAAATTGGCAAAAAAGAATTTGGTCTATGCGATTCGTGGACTCATGTTTGGTATACAAATCGCAAAATATGATCGAATCGTTGATTACACACAAGCAAATGAGCTTTACTATTCGTTACTTGCAGACCAAGTCGAAGATGTCGTCGATATGGAAAACAAGTACAAACCACTGTATCAAGAGTTACGCGATGAGTTTAATCGACTTGTCGTCAAGGAAAGAATGATGATCGCAGATTCTGATCACGATGGAGGATCACCACTACTTCGTTACTTGAACAAGTGTGATTTTGTAGTTGACAATTTACAACGATTCTTGTCATTACAAATTTCGTACGATCAAAGGTACAAACACTTGGTACACGTTCGAGATACTATCAACTGTACAAACGCTGCACCAGTCGTTGTTGAATGCGGAAACGGAGTCGTTATCGACACAACCAACAGAACAATCGTCTCATATCCATTTACTAAAGTGTTAGAATGGAACGACAAACACGCACAAAAGGTAGAAATTAGAAACATCACAGTAATGAATCGTAGACCAAAACATCTATCACCTATTGTTACAATGTATCACTACGAAGGAAGGTGGAGAGTTTCAAGCGAGTATACACCTGATGGATCAGACATTCTACGTGCTAGAAATGATCAAGTACAAGATACCATACTATCGAACGAATTTTGGCGATTGTTTGGAAACTATCCACTACCGACAGATTCTGACAAATGTTACGTGTTTATTATGGACTTGTATGATTGGTATACAGTTACTGATGATGAGAAGAATGAAAACTCGTTACTAGATCGATATGACTGTACCAGTGGTACAAACACTGTAAAACTATTTACGGTCATGGATCGTATAAACCATATCGAAATCGATCCACTATCATACGCTAGTGAACTTGGATGGGAACTTTATGGCAATCATATGCATGGATTCTCAAGACCATGGGTTTTGGAACACTACACGAGCTCTTTGGATCCACTACAAATTGGTTTTTTGTTTATGACTTGGAACGGCATTCGTGTGATGCAAACGAACCCACAAAGAACAAATTTGTTACTACTTTTGTCGTCTTATCCACAAGTACCTGACGATGCCGAAATGCATATGGTAGATATGGTACGATGTACACTACCGTATCCAGACAAGATGCAAGTGTTTGAAAAGTTTATAAAGAATTATGAGTTGTTAGTTCCTCTCTTTGAACGAGTTTGTTCAAAGTATGGAAAATTAATTTCGGTAATTGATCAACTGTACACGGATCTTTATGACGAAAAGGATAGTCAAATCATGAAGAATCTTGGAAAATTGGATATTAGTAACTTGTTTGATAATGTTGGACCTGTTAAGAAGCTATTGACAGCTACACTGATGAGTATTAAGAAAAAGATATTTAGTGTTCCACATGGAATTGAAATTACGAACACAGGACAATTTTATGCTCACAGAGCATCAGAGAGGTGTTGTTACCCAACATTGTACAACTCGCTCAAGCTTAAGTGAACGTTTATAGTAAAGCATAGAGCGAAAGTATAGCGCGTTAACAATAGTCGAAAAGCGGTAAATGTGAACTAGGGTTGGTTTTATTAGGGTTGTACAGAACACGTTTATAGTGTTAGTGCAAGGGCAGCTACAACAAGAGTTGTGGCAACGATCTTAACAGCGTTGCTGCTCTTTGTGGTTGTTGGGACAGTGGTTACAGTTACTACTGGAGTGGCAGTGGTGGCTGGTGCGGTGATGCAAGCACACTTGTCGTCACTGGTCTTTCCTGGAACAGTCCAGTAGTGAACTTGACCAGCTGGGCAGGTCCAGCAGGTTCCTGGATCAGTTGGTACAACAGTTGGTCCTGGAGTAGCTGTGGTGTTTGATGGAGCGGTAGTAGTTGTGTTCATTGGTGAAGCTGTTGTGGTGGTGTTCATTGGTGAAGCAGTTGTTCCTGGAGTTGCAGTTGTAGTTGGAGCAGCAGTTGTTGTTGGTGCTGGAGTTGCGGTAGCGGTGGTGGTTTGTGCACCAGCGTATGTAATAGCCAAAATGGCGACGATAACGAATAAGAAAATCTTTGCGTTCATTTGTACTGTGTACTTGTGTTCTCTTTTTTTTGTTGAGTGAGAAATACAAATTGACCAGTTTGAATTTATGTGAGAATCCGTGGGTGACGGATGACGTTTTTTGTACAAGTTTAGACGAAATGTTGGTAAAAATAACTTGTCAAAGTCGTTCCTTAACATGGAATTTCTACATTTTAATCGTAAATTACGCAATCCAACGATTACATGATCTTGTGCAAAAAATGTCCATAAATGGGATCTATGCCAAGGCAGAACGTAAACTTAGCGTTTCATAAAACCGAAAATTCTGTACAAACGCGCTCAATGTGCAAACGATAAGTTAAGTTCAGATTGCTTGTTAGAGTAAAATGAATTCGTTTTATATTGAGCGGCTTATTTGACTCATACTATGAAGCTAGTGAGAATAGCATTCTAGTGTTGAATGATTCTGAGGATTCTTTGATTTTCTTTAGTGACTTGTTTCTTATCTCGTAAAAATCGTGGTGGTGCACAATGCACTGTTTGAATTGTTTCATCATCTCAGAATCAGAATCTAATTTCGTTTCCTTGTTTATGGATTCATAATATCTTCCACATGGTGTTTGTTTTCCATACAATACGTCTGAGTATGTTAACGTTCCGTATCTGAGTCCTTCTCTTTCTTTTGAATCTATGAATGCTGCTCTACTGTACAATTGTGAGTCATAATTGACTTGCACAATAATATCTGTCATAATGTCGAGGTCCATCTTTGTGGTTGTTGAGTTGTTGTTCGCTTTTGTTTGGCTTTATGCGTCAGAGCTCCTGTCGTTTGTACGGAGTCTATTCCAATTTTGGTAACACTCCTCATAGCTATTTCTGTTGCAAGAAAATAGCTTCACAAGTTCGATTGCTCAAAGGCTATCAAGATCTAATGTATATTAGTGTTCAATGATCGGTAAACCTGTCACAGCTTTCAAACAATCATGGTTACAGCTTTCGAGTTCCCAACAGACCTGCTAGAATACATCTTCACGTTCATTCCCTGTCGAGCAAATATATTTTCAAAATTGGAGGCAGTATCCAAACAATTTCGTGTTCTAGTGTCATGTGATAAGTATTGGAGTCGCATATGGAATAGAAAATATCCAACACATCCTATTTCTAAGAACTACAAACATGTGTACGTGAGAACGCAACAGTATATTCTTCAGAACAAACCACGCACGTTAACGCAAGAAATAAAACCTACATTAATAGGTGCAAAGGGTGTTGGAAAAACAGCACTATGGTTATATTTCAGGCAAGGAGTATGGGTAGAGGATTATGACCCAACAATGTACGTTTGTCGAAAATCATCTAACATAGTAGAGAAGATTCCTACATAAAGCACATTCACGTTCGAGATACGCACTTTCCGATAACACCGTTCGAGGTTCAAGCTGATACGTCTAGTTACCAACAAGAAATCAACAATTCTCACTTGAAAATGCATTCGACTTCGTTCATGTTATTTTTTTCACTCGTAGATGAAGCATCGTTTGTGTACTTATCTGAAATGATACAACACATTGAAAAGTTACGAGAACGAGAAATTAGTTCGTTTCCAGTAGTTCTAATAGGCACAAAACACGATCTCGTAACAGAAACAATAATATCAAAAGAACATATACATTCGTTTATGGCCAGGTACGAAATACCATACTACTTTGAAACCGATGTGAGGAGAGGAACCAATGTCACAGAATCATTTGTCAAAATAGGTGAACTGATATGTGATTCTACTCTCGATTTGAGTAGAAAACAAATATCGCAATGGGAACAAAGCAAGAAAAATTGTCAAATCATGTAAATTTTATTCTTCCCAAAGAGAAGCTAATTTTTCTCCTTGTTCCATAACTTGGTCCGTGCATTTACATTTTGTAATATATGGTTTGATGGCATCAACTCCGTACATTGCTCCTAAAAATGCACCCACTAGTACAGGACTGTAGTTTGCTTTTCCTGCAAACTCGAATGATTCTTGGAAACAATTTTTGATTATTTCAGTTTCGTGTTTGGCTTCTTTTGTATGTTTTCGTAGTAAGAACAACGCAGTTCGTAGTGTATTTGGTGAGAATCCATCTTTTCGAATATTTGCAGATAATGGTGCTTGTTTGTATGTTTCTTCAATCTCTTGGAACGCAGAATCTGATTCCAAAATTCCATTCAAACGAACTTGATATGCGTGGTCCAAATGCAGTTTTTTCACTTGTTCGTGTAAGAGTTCCCACCAATGTTTTCCATTATTGTATGGTCCGTTTTCGATAAGTATTCTACAGAGTATTGCTGATATTTGAGTAGCTTGATGCGCGATCTCGTGGTAATGAGTTAGCCGCGTTTCGTTCTTGGCAGCGTCTAGGAGTTCTTGCAAGGAAAATGGTTGGAACATGGCCAGTACGCAACCTCTATGCGCTCCATTCACTCCTGCTGTTTGATTCTCCATAAATGTATCTACTTCGCGAGTAATTGTAGCAGTGTCAACATCTTGTAGTGTTTTATAAATTGTTTCTTGATCGAAACGAACGAGTTTTGCTGTTTTTCGAATTGAATTAAATACTTGTACGGAAACTGGTCCTGTGTCGTCGTATCCATCTTGTTTGTTGAAGAACCATTCTAAGTATTTGGATAATATGTGTTTTGTGTCGAGTCCTTGTTTTTCATTTAAACTAGTGCAGACGCGTAATGCCATTTGCACTGGTCCACCGTTGTGGTCACCTGCTGCGATACCTGCCAAACATCCAACTACTCTGGAACGTATTGTGCTCATGAGAAGTTCGTGTTCAAGTTTTGTTGTTGTAAGTAACACGCAAACATCCGTTTTCACGAACTTTCATTCTAGTTGAAATTTGGCAATTTGGAGGTATTCTACTACCAACAGCAACATCGCAGCGAAACTTCACAAACTTTAAGATAACACTACAATCATAACGCTAATTACGGCCAAATATTCAAGGTTAAAAAAATGTTTGGAAATCAAAGATTTAAATAATTATTTAAATAATACTTTGTGGCCACGGTGCTCGTTGTGAAAAAGATGATTTGTCATGGTTAATCACACCCGTAATCACTGAAACGGCACAGAAATATCGTTACCTGATGAAGTTTGCAAACAAGTAGCACAGCCTTTGTACGATTTTTGTTGTTGAAAGTAAATTGTTGGGGCTGTGTTCCTAATTTAGTAATTAAAGTTTTTAGTTGATCGTCAAGGTGTCAAACGCACTAAAACTTTACTAGCGCTTCGTAGAATCGAACTACGGACCTATGGGTTATGAGCCCATCGCTCTGATCCACTGAGCTAAAGTGCTCGTCCATCGACACACGAATGATGAATGGCCATTTTTCGAGCTCGTTGGTACTAAAGCTGTAAATTAACTACAACACTTTTTTGTATCATATACATTTTATTCCAACATCAGTGTATGTATTGGTATACACATGCTGATACACATTGTATATTTTCCTAGTTCGCTTAAGGTGCAATAGCTGATAAAATGACACTCGCGTCATATGCTCCTCTAACGCAATAATAATATCTCCATCTATGTGTATGATCCTTCCTGGAATACGAATATCAACAAACTGTCGCGTTGTAGTGCTATAAATCTTGTGCTGATTAATATTCTCTTCCGTTCTTTCAAAACTATATCCACCATTTAAAAACTTTTCCGTAGCTATAAAAGCATTATTTCCAATTTGGTAAAATCGTTTATAATTCTTGACCCAGTCACCATAGTTGATATGTTTCACGAGTTCTGCATTTTCAAGATTGTAAATCTTGACTGCTTGGTGATCTACGCATAGCACTTTATCTCCATCGATACAACAACCATATGATACTTCGATATCGTGTAAACATTCATAGTTGTGGTTTAGTTTACCATGTTGATCAAAGTGTATCAAGTACATGTATCCAAACATGAAGAGTGCGATGCAACCTCCTCTAGCTGTGGTAGGGAAGCCACCGTACATATACTCGGCGATACTACTCTTTTTGATATCGAATGCACCTGTGGTGAGGTCATACATACCGATACCACAGTCAGTGTAAAACATATGATTCGAATCAAAGTATATCCATGTTTCTGTGTTCGGTAGAGGCGATGACATATGCCACGCATCTGTTTCAAGGTTGTAGACTCGCCCGTCGATATAATTTACAACTATTGGACTATCTACTGGAGCATCGTGACAAACAGTCCAATTGCCGGTTAATTCTCGCACGAATCGTGGCTCGAATATATTTTTCGTACTCCAAATTTGTTTTTTATACGACTTGTTAACGTTGAGACTTCTTAGCAGCACTAGTATGCAATCCTTGTTGCAGATGTTAGGAACTACTGTCGCTTCGAATTTGTGCGTCGCAAGTAATTCCACTGTTGGTTTTTTATCGAATTCTGACTGCTCATGACTGGTAAAATCGTACGTATAATTATTAATGTTTTTGTACTTTTCGGATACTCGTTTAAATAGTATATCGCGTGATTCTTGTGGAACATTCCGAACTTTTTTAATTTTTTCTTTGTGTTTCTTTGCAGATTTATGCGATTTGTTCTTTTTAGTTTGGCTCATTGTGCCCTTGCTTGAGAATTGTAAATAAAACGGATGCAGTTGACAAGGTTCATCAACACTACACGACTAGATGACACAACACATCACAAAGCAGGTGCCAAAAAGCTAATTTATAATATACCGTTGCAAGAGAACGTGTATAGCCCGTTTCTATACACAAACAACTGGGGTGGAGGTTTGTATTCAATCCATTAACTTATTTTCAGTATTTAAATTTAGTAACCATAAAAACGGAGATCTATATATGGCTGTAGGAGCTAGTGAAACGTATTCATTGTTCATAATCAAAATGATGGAGCAGTATTCGATAAATCAAACAGATAATTTACCACGCTTAGAAATGGGAGAACAGAGCTACCACGCACACGATTTTAACGATATTGCATGGTCACACGACAATTTACACGTCTACACGTAACATTTTACACTCTACATTTACACTGGTAGTGCCTCTCGTGACTGTACGCTCTCCAAACTCAACGTAGAAGCGAAAAAACAAGACGCATTATTTGTGACTAAAGGTACGACTATCGAAACACCTTTCTCACACTTGTAGCATTCGAAGCAGATCCAGTGTGTATCTGTACAACTGATTCTAGTATCGTGTACACATGTATAGGAGCATCGTGTATAGGTTGGGATTCTAGATTCAAAATGTCAAGTAATAGTTCTACTGTGCTACGCAAAGGTGTAGCTAGTCCAAGTTTAGATTATCTGTACGATTGCAAGGTATGTTGATCTATTTGTAACTTACGCAACTAGTTGATCGATACAAACACGTTACTTACGTGTTCCGTTGCTGGAGTGTTAGATTGGTGGGACATTCGACAACAAAAAGTTCTACATAGCATACAAGCACCTGATTTGCTTACAAGACTCGACGTTGACCATACAGGTACAAAAATAGCAATTTTTTGTGCCGATAATAACGTATACATTATCGATCAATGCTACGACATGACAAAGAAACACGTTAGTGAGCTAGATAACGTTATCGAGTTAAAAGGAGCAACAAACAAGCTAGATCGTAAACCAGCTTCGTTCTCGGCAAATTCAAACTATGTACTAGCTGGTAGCGATGATGCAAATGTGTATATATGGAATGCACATACAGGTCAAAAGATTTACGAAATACCACCACCTGTATCAAAAGAGGAAGGACCTATGAAACGTGTATTGTATTCACAGTTTGTACCAACACCAGATTTTGAAGCAGAGTACATTGCAGTTGCTTACAAACCACATTCGTTTTACATGTATCAACTCACTGATACCATGCAACAAGGATCAAAATTCTCAGAAATGATAGATACAGCTGATTTTGCCGAATTTGCCGAAGATGACGATGAAAGTTGGGATCGTGATCCAATGGCATTAGATTACGCTGTTTGTTCTTATGAAATGGGCTATATTGATCAAACAGTGTTTATATGTTTAACATGTTTCCATCATTCACATATACGAGCCGGCCTATGTCGGCAATGTGCACAGTTTTGTCATACAAGACAAGGACATGAAGTAGCAAACATTGGTAACAAGAAAGGGTTTAGATGTGACTGTGGAACAAGTAAATACCCAAACACTTCATGTACGTTGCAAGAAGTCAAAACAGAGAATGATAGGAATGTGTATAATCAAAACTATGAGAATCTATGGTGTTATTGTGGTCGGGAAGAAGAACGACCCATGTATCAATGTATATCTTGCTCTGATTGGTTCCATGAAACATGTATTGGTACTTCTGATGAAGAAAACGAATACATTTGTAGAAACTGTCTTCAAGTGACGCATTCTTACTTGATCAAGTACCCTACTGAAGGTACAGAAAATCCAACTTTACCTATACTCGGGAAATCATGCCGAGAAGGTCGTTTCATACCAGTTGATTGGAAACAGAGATTAACAGTACAAGATAAACAAGACCATTTCCCAGAGTTGATTCGACCTGTAAACAATGACAACGACGATGATGAAGATATTGAATTTACAGATGATGAAGACGAAGAAGAGGATGATGTAGATGATGAAGATGGATTTATTGTTTGAAACGACCCATTGTGTAGAATTCGATATTGGGTCGCATATCCATAAACCCAACCATTCGATTCGAAAAACCAAAGAATGCGCTAATTGTCGCAATATCCCAAACGTCGTCATCTGAAAAGCCAAATTGTTTCAGTTTTTCTATTTCTTCATCTTGAGCAACGAACCCTTTTTCATTGACGCGCATGGCAAACTCTAAAATTATACGTAATCGTGGCGATAAATCAGCAGTCTTCCAATTAGTTGTTATTTGGTCACTAACAGTTGGGTTCTTTCCCAATACACGTAATGCAGCTGCATGTGCAACGACACAGTATAAGCATTTGTTTTCTGAAGAAACAGCGACTACGATAGCCTCACGTTCTGCTCGAGAAAGTCCACTTGGTCCTTTCATTAACAAATCGTGGTACTGCATAAAACTACGAAAATGGTCTGGTCTACGTGCGTACGCTAGAAATACATTTGGAACAAAACCAATCTTTTCTTTCGTTTCTTCACAAATTTTTCGAATGTCTTCAGGTAGATCTTCAAGTTTCGGAGGTTCGTATCGAGATGGTTTTACGTTAATCGGTGTATTATCATTAAATGGAGGTCCTTTAGAGTATAAACGGGTTGTTGGTCTCAAAATCGAACGTGAAACTCTTGCAAACATTTTTACAAGTCAGACATGCAGAAACGAAGACTAGAGACGATTTTGTCGCACTTGAATCCGTCGATACAGCAAAACAAACAGTTGCGATTGGAGCCATGTCTTTCTGCGCTCAATACTGACGACCAAGGAGAAGCAGAAGAATCAAAACGACCTACAATTATACCAGTCGCTGTAATATCACAACTAAACGCTTTGACAACGTACGGCTCGTTATGATAACATATAACAAATTAGAAAATCTTTTGATATCTATCGTGACAAACTATTCACAAGTCAAACTGATTCGTTTCTGGACATTGAAGAACTAGTGTACTCGTTAGCGCAACTTACGCATCATTTAACCTACTTTTACTTTCACGATGAAAACAGAAACTTGACTGCTATTGGACTCAAAAATAGCAGCTATTTAGCTTCGATACTCATCATTGTCGCAAATAAATCACTCGCACTACTCAAACATTACCAAAACAAAAACGATATGCAACCAAAAACAGAACGATTGTTTATCATTTTATTGAATATTTTAACACATGTTGGAAGTGGATTACTACAACGAAACGCACTATTGATCGTACAAAATCCATCAGCAACGCGTCATCAACGATTAATGGCAGCTTTATATGCATTACTCATTTCCGCTGCACCTATATTAACAGCACCAACGCAAACGATACTAATAGAAAAATTCGGGCTCGCAAAAACACTAGGAATCACTTCCTTGTTCATGTTATCCATTTTACCATTTTTCGCATTTGAAAATGTACGAGAGCTATACGGTGAGAAAAAGTTTAAAGATGTTAAATCACCATCAATACCAAAAAAAGAAAGTACACAAAGAAAAGGGTTACAACGTGTCATTGATTACGTGAAAATTACAAGTTACTTTTCGTTACTGTTTGTGACGTATACGACAAAGAATGTATTACAAGCACAACAGTATACGTGTATGGTAGAGCAACAAAAATCACAAGGTGTAAGTGATGCAGCAACCAAGATCTCATACTTTGTTTCGCTAACAACTGCTGCGAATATTCTTCTTACTAGAGCGTTAAACTTGTCTTCGTTGTTTGCTGGGTCAACTAGAACAGTTGTGCCTAACAAAACACCACGTGGAAACATTGTTTTGCTGTTACTATCACAGAGTGCGTCGTTGTTAGGTGCTACGTTCTCGAATGATTATAGAATCTATCCATTCTATATTGCAATACTGAACATTGCAACAACCATTCTGCAACAACACTTGAGTAGAGAGTTTATTAATAGTAAAGATGGAAAGGAGCTCGTACAGATGAGTTACAGCTTGAACAAGGTACAAACAGTGATCATACCCATGCTATCGTCAGCGATGCCTGCTTTGTTAGCGATAACTGGAAAGAAACTACGAGATGCAAAGATCACAAAACTAGACAAGTTTAGAACACAATTTGCGTTAGTGTTTATATCACAAGTACTCGCTTCATTGTTCTTCTTACTATAAAGAATCTTTGAATTGTACCTTATCGGCAAAATATGATTTCTCGTCGCTCCATACCAGTCCACTTATTACTTGAGTAAATGTATCTTGACTAAACGCCAATACAACTCGTTTCAGTGTCTTGTAGAAAAATCGACAACTAAAAAAGATAAAATTCAACACGTGGAACAATCCGTAGAAAAATAAAAAGTATTCTCTGAAACGTGCTGTTCTTGGACTAAACTTGACTAACGACATCATTCCCCAAAAGAAACTATTTGATAAAGAATCAAACTCTTTCTGGCATTGCGCCGATAGGCTCAGAACAAACACTAGAAACACATTGAAAAATTTAGCAATACAAACGGTATACATGTACCATTGCTGATGCAAAACTGGTTCTACTGGAAATATAGTCACTATATACAACAATGCTCCAATAAAAAACAAATCATCAAACAGTACTGGTAAGTGGAGAATGTGGTTCAAAGGGTTGAGTCGTTTTGACCAGAACAGTCCATGATTTGTGAACGCACCGCGCCATTGACCCATAAGATATGTTCGAACATGATCAGAAAACGCATCTTGAGGATCACATGGTAGTGTGTGACACAATGTTCGATTCCGCTCAAGGCACTGTAGTTTCGGTAGTGATACTTCTTCAAAATATATCAGGTGTCGATCGGTCATCGTATAAAACATTTTGCTGCTGTACGGGTAACACATTGTTTGTTTCGGTGCTTCCCGTAGCATATCGTCACGAAATAAGAGTACTGTTAGACCATCTTTTATAAAATCCGATCGAGTGACAGAAACTGCAATAGCGGAACCACCTACACCTGCGCAAATTAGACACAAGTACGATATAATAATAGCAATAATTGGAGATAACATAAGTAACAATTTTCGTTTCGGATTTAGCCGGTCCTCTACTTCGAATGTCATAGGCTGCCTACAAATGTCACAATTCATAGTGCCTGTAATTCGTCGTTGTTTAAAAGTGAAAAACGATGTTATCCATTGCGGTAAAAATCGTGCTTGTGACATTGACTCTTGTATTGTCATATGCCGCTTACTAAACAGCCACATAACCATACAGTCGTTGTGTATATACTTCATAGTGCCGTGACATCGACAAGGCGAAATAAGAGGACCTTCTGTACC
>JAESGV010000332.1_pt1 | contig 21352 bp, 23 predicted proteins | sample 9269781 | NCBI WGS metagenome assembly JAESGV01 (sample SAMN15741586, study PRJNA653496) | algae metagenome | isolation source: Tildeniella torsiva UHER 1998/13D and co-occurring heterotrophs from... | place: Slovakia: Slovak Paradise National Park, Hrabusice, Kosice Region | collected 2000-01-01
CGACAAAATCTTTGCCTGTGGGCACTACTCTGACTTTTTTGAAGTTGTAGATAACCATATTTGCTGTCTGGACACTAGTTAATGTTAGTTAATTTGGTCGAAATTTGTACAATTTGTTTTAACTACTAGTACTCTCGGTAGAGATGTGCTTCTTTGTTAGTTCAAATAATGCGTGTGAAATCGAAGCAAAATTGACGTTGAAGTGACGGTTAGTTGACCAGTGTAAACTGGCATGGAATCAACACTTCTGGCGTCATACACCAATGTGATACAGCGATAAGAAGGAGATAAGCAACTCGTCGAAGATTTACAGAAATTGTTTATTGTGTAATTTTAATTTCTAACAGCTATTCAAATACCTGTTAGCTCAGGTGTTTCCTGTGGTACTTTCGTCAACTCTAGCTTAATAAATCTAGAGAAACAAAGTCGGAAGCTTTATCAAATCATTCTTAATTTTGATTTTCCAAAAAGCTATCGACTTCTGGTGCAAATGCTGTGACCAGCTCTTGGATGCTCACCCTTCCATCTCCATTCAAGTCACATTGTTCCAACAGCCTCGCTAAATCATCTTTGCTCACCGGTTCTACTGATTTATCCCTCGCCATCAGTCCTTTATAAAATTCATGGAACTCATCTTTGTCTATGAATCCATCTTTGTTCTTATCTGACTGTTTTATAGTTTGTATCAACTCATTTTTCGCTTTTCTCATTTGTGAGTATGCTTCTAAACATATTCCAGCAAAGTATTCTCGAAATTCGTTATGCGTTATCTTTCCATCGTGATCTACATCGAGTGTATTAATTGTATCGTACAAGTGGTTTCCTAATAGTAGATCGCCATGTTCATGGAGGACATCATTAAGTACCTTCTTATCTATTTCGCGACCAAGATCAGGACATTGTTTGATTATCAACGAGAGCATATTATCGATCGCGTGCTGATCGTTTTCGCTTATTTTATGCCACTTGTGTAATATTTGTTCATCTCCAACGCCAAAATCCTCTGGAAATACGAAAATGTTAAGTACGCCGAGTGATGAGGTTCCTTGTAACGGTAATTCGTGTTCTATTAATTGTCAAAAGAGGATATTTTGTACGTACGTTTTACGATCTGCCTCTCCAGTGATTCTAAATTAGTTAATCGTGCAACCCCGATTTTTTCTGTCCTGGAGAGAAAATGATAACTGTACACTTCGAAAATTAGTTCATCTGTCGCGACATCATTGAGTTTCACCAAGTAACTCTTGTTCCAATGTGGTTCTCCGCAGTGTCGTTTGTATTCCGTTTCTGCTAGTTTAAAATCACCAGTTCTAAGTACGACAAAAGGACCTAAAGTTAGCGGAGCATAGCAATACATACTTGCGTTAGGATCAAGACCCATAGCAGAGATGATTGTTAGACGTAGGCGACCATGCTTGGATGCAGACATGATGAAAAGGTTTTGCGTGTTTTACAAGCAGAAAGCTTTTTCCTACCAAGATCCATGAAGTAATGGGAGTTAATAACATGATTTATGTACAAACAGACTCCTTGTTAATATCTGTTGATCCTCTGCTACTATCGCTGGAGGTTCTGCTATCTGCAGTATTCTAGCTAATAACCTTTGCTGTTCTTGTTGTATCTCGGACAGTATAGACACTCTAGCTACGCTCATCATCGTTTTGTTTGATGCCTCGAACGCCATCTTTCTAAAGAAGAACTACCATGGTCCATAAATGAGCCTGAAAGTCATCATGTCCTAATATCTTATTTACCTTTCTAAAATAACGCGCCTTCTACAGACTAAGGATGAACTTTTCAACCAGTAGACAAGTTTGGTTTATTGAATACAATTTTAAGCCTCTACCATCAAAGTTCTTGGAAGAGGAATTTGCTTTTGCTCTGTATAGTACACGGCGTTCAAATCGTTAAACAACATGGACATTTGTTTTGATATAGTGAGCATAGCGTGTCTCATATCGTAGCGTAGCGTACCTTCAACAGCTAAAACTTTTGAAATAGGATTCTCCAAAATGTCAACCAATCTCGTAACCATTGAAGTTAGCACGCTAACAGTACTTGAAAATTGATAGCTGTTTGTCGGCGATCGCTCCATATCTTCCAACTCTTTGAATTCCATAAATTTTGGACTTGCTACAAAAAATTCTAAAATAGTAGAGTACCGAAGTACGACTCTTGCCTGCATTAACGTTTCTAACGCACAGTTCACGAGTGCTATTTCCGATGGTGGAACGTTACCTCTTTCATGTTTATAGTCGTCCAACTCGGCTACAATCTTTTTCCTCAAACGACGTTCAGCTCTACGTGCCCGATCATGCCCTCGTAGGAATAGTCCATACTCTTCTAATCGTTGTTTCAGTTCATCATACTTTACAGTCTCAGTGCTAAGGAACGCAGTTGGTGCGTTTTGTCCAGGACAAGTATGACCATATCCATCAAAATTGTTTGTACACAACCAACACCAGTGATGACCACATACACAACTCATGTGGTTGCAACCACCATTTTTCTCTACTGGACGAGAGCATTTGGGACATTTTTTAATAGATTGGTTTAGCTGTGTTTCTTTGAGTTCACCTGATACCATTTTCTCTTTCCAGTATGAAGCCATTTCGCACGTAGCAGGTAAATGTGGAGTTTCACCGCACCTGAAACAAAATTCGTGATCACAAGTGCACTTGACTTGTAACATGACCGAACCAGGTAAGTTGCTCTGAATGCTAAAAAAGTTAGTAACGATGAATAGTGACGTACCATGAGCCACATGGTGGAGTGCTGCTACACCACTTCACGTTCTTGTTATCTTCTATGTAACTTTCGACGATGTTTCGTTCGTACTTGGCGCGTAGTTTCTTGTTTTTGATAAGTTTGACAATCACTAGTTCATCAACGGATTCGTTGCACTTGAATCCCATGCATTTCATATTTCGACTTTTTCCCTCCGTAATCGTAAGTTCTACGTATTGTTGCCAACAATTGTTACAGAATCGATGTGAGCAACCTAATTTGGTTGACTCTTCCATTGGTACATCGTCGTAACACAATGGACACTCAAATACTTCCTCTGTCGTTTCGTCTTCTGTTCCAAACGTAATATCTTCGAGTGTAATGCCTGCAATTTTCAACACGCCATTCAATTCTTTTTCGAAAAACGTGTTCATGATAAGTTCTACTTTCCATTCTTTGAGAGTTACATTTCAAGTTGTACAACGCACCAAATTTTCGTAAAAGCACTCGTGCACTGGCGTTAGAAACACCAAGTACTTCAGTAATCTTTTCCACTTCCTCCTGTTGTTTCTTAATAACATCGAAGATTGTTAACACAACAAAATCTGGTTCTTTTTGCGATATTTCTTCCTCTACGTCATCTTGGTATTCGTCATCGACTTCTATCTCTTGCACTTCTTCGTCGCTGTCGTAATAGTCGTAGTCTTCGTCGTCACTCATTGCTTGGTGCAAGTTGAAAATGCGTTGTCAACCAAGGCTCAGCATTTAATGCAAATTTATAAAAACATTTGATTTATTACAGTTTACTAATCATCTAGTAATATATTGCTTAGAGTTCATAAAATAAATACGTAAGTACATGTCTGCATGGGAGATAAACAAAAATCTTTCATGGTGACTTTGTCGCCCCATTACTTGCTAGCAAAAGCCATTACTAATAAAACTCAGTCCGAAACCTGTGCAAAAGACAAAGCAATTTTCTTAGACTTTACAATTTACCAATTAGTAAAAACAATTCCCCATTGGCAAATTGTAAAGTGTTTTATTTTGTGACTCTTCGCCGGATTGGTAAATTGTAAAGGTAACGTTTGCACAAACAGCATCGCTTTGGCGTGTTTGTATCACAGTGTGTTTTGTACTACATCGGTATGGGCTAACGCATTTAATTCATGGAATTTTTATGTACTCAATGCGGCGCGTTATGTGTTGGAATATATGGTGTTTTTGCTGGTAAACGTTGAGGACTGTATAGAAAATTAACACTTGTCGTTCGTGAGAATTGTTGCTTGTTATCGTTTGTTAAAACTTTCACACGCAAACCGTTTATTGAATAGTTTGTCAACTGTAATCGAAATCGCTAAGTTGTTCATTACAACACTACCACCACTGATGAACATTTAGCTTAGCTAATTGTTGGTGTCGAGGCTACGTGGACTCCTAAAAACCTTTTACTCACTTTGAGGTAAAAAAACCTTTCGTAGCTAAATCTTGTGGTCATCTTCAAATACATCGCTTCCATCTGGTATGAAGTCGTCGTCGTCATCGTTGTCTATACCCATTTCATTATCGCTATCAGAATCATCCTCATTGTCTTCAACAATAGTAGGTTCAGTAAGGTCTAGCTCTTCATTGTCGCTATCGTCGAAATCTTCATCTGAGATTCCAGAATCTCTAGTGATTTCAATAAGCGTTTTGTTATGGAGCTGTTCTCCTTCTTCTAATTCTACAACTTTAATGAATTGGCTAGGCACTACGAATTCTATGTTGTCACTACCTTCTAATAAATAGAGTCCATCAGAATCAACGTTCTTAATTCTGTATGGCCCTTCATATCTATTAGCAAATTTGGATTTGCGATTTGGTACCAAACAGTACACTGTTTGTCCAATTTCAAATTCTGTTGTTTTATGAGGATAACTACTATTAGCTATTCCGCGTTTTCTAATAATATACACTTGATTTACAATATCTCGTTTGAACGTTTCCCAGAAGAGTGTCCATTGACTAAGTGACACTTCCTCCTGCGCGCTGACAACATCAGCGTCTACTATGCTAGTTTTTGGCACGTTTACGCTGAACGGTGACCTACCCATCATTAGGTGAAAAGGTGAAGCCTTTAACGTAGTATGTACTTTCATGTTCATTGATAGCATTGCTGCAGGTACTACCGTATGCCACATGTTACTTTTTAGTGAGCTCTCTCTTATCAGTGATAAGATAATGTCTCTTACCGTTCTGTTCTGTTGTTCTACATGACTGTTTGCGCTATAGTTATACACTATTGTAAATTTGTGTTGTACATTACCTGCTTGGCAGAGTTTCTTAACTAGCTCGTTGGTAAATTCTTTACCTTTGTCTGAGTGTAGTACACTCGGGAAGCCGTGGCCTACAAAAATATCTAGTAGCTCGCTAGCTATTTCTGTAGCTCATTTAAAGTACACCAGTTTTAGCCATATGAACCGTGAAAAATTATCTACTACTACTAGTATCATCGAGTGCCCTAACTTGCTAGTTGGCATATCTAGTAAATTGATGTATATGTATTCACCAAGTAATCTCATAACTGGTTGTTTCAACGGGCTGTAACTGATTGCGTACTTCTTAATCTTGCTGCATATTCTACATTTTCTGCAATATTATATGCACCATTCCACTAGTTTGGGGATATTCTTTTCCTCTAACGTTACTGTAATATGATTATACATTACAATAGCTCCAAAATGTCCTATGAAGTGTGCTGTTTCTAATAGAAAATCTATTCTAGCTTCATTACTGTTTTCATACTTTAGCTTGCTAGAGTTTAGTGATTTGATCAGATTAACACAGCTTGCTATGTTAATTTTTTGTACTCTTGAAGTGAGGTCAAAGAGTGTGTTCAATTCTCCTTTGATGTGAAACACTTTGAAATTGTACTTTGACAACTTAGCTAGCCACCTGATAATGGTTTTATCTTGTTTGGGTTTATTATGCTCTTTTATGGCATAAACAATAGCTTCGTTATCAACATACAGTTTGAATCTTAGGTATCTGAATTTTACATACCATTATTCTTTATGCAACTTATTTTAGTTTTTATACTAACATTACTTTTGTTACTCATATTTTTTTATGCGGTAATTTATTGAAAAACAATTTTGTTTTTGACATTTATGGCATTATATTAGTTTGTAAGGTTATTAACTTTCATATCCATTAGATGAGTCTGTTTTGTACCCATCATCAGAGGAATCTGTCAGTATAACTATTATTTTCTCACTTTCACTTTTTGAATCAGTTAACATCATAATTGCATTTGTTTTTTTTCGTTTTAAAGTTGAATCATTAAAGTTAAACTTTCTTTTCTGTCTTACATACTTTGTTTGAGTACTAAAATATGCCTTTCTGACATTTTTTGATCATGTTACCACAGCATTTCTACTAAAACTATTCTTTTCTTGTTTTTGCCGTTGTAACTCTTCTTTGTTATTTTTTGCAAGTTGTATCAAATCAGAGAGGGCAGACACTGAGGCTACTTTTCCTTTTGTCCAATTCTTTCCTTTAAATCGCTGGCTATGCCTTCTTTATCCTGGTTTTAAGTCTTTTATTTTATTTTTCTTTCCATTTACACTTTTTTCAACCTGTGTTGCTGTTCTATTCTTCTTAACATAACTTAGATATGTTATGTTCTTTACTGTCTCCATTACTGCAATAACACATTCACATATCTTAAAAGTGTGAAACTGCTACTTATATTAGTTATAATACTTATATTACTTACAAAATATAAACAAGTTAATATATTCTAAGATTTGTTAGTACTTTTTATAGTGTTAACCTTGTTTTTCACCTTACATTCTTCTTTTTTTCTTTTGTCAGTCTTTAATGAGCGCACTACAGCAAGTTGACATTTAGCATTGTTAACATCAATAATATGAACAGCCTTTCTGTAAATAAGCTTTTTAACCAGATTTTTAAGATGCTTACTCTCGCTCTTATCTATACTAACCAAGTGAAAAACAAAGAATGATAACTAGATGCTTTTCAACTGGAATAGATTTTTATGATATCTAATAAGCTCTTAAGTATGTCAAAAATAGTCTAATTCAAAGTTTCTACTCTTTTTTGTAACAGTTGTAGACAACAGCTTCTCTCAGCTAAAGTTTGTATATCTAGTATATGTATTGACACTTTGCTGGTCAAAGTAATCTATCATTGCTCTAACAATTTTGTCAAATGATGAGTTTGCAGTTATTTGAAACTTAGATTTGAACTATGCATTCATAGATTTTATTAAATTAGTGAAAACTCTTCTTTTATTTACTTGTTCTTTTGCTTGTTATTAAGATTTTGATATACACTTTAACAAGTCCTTTTGTTTATTTTTTTTGAACCAATTCTGTAAAATTTATCCTTTTGCTTTTCTAATAACATTTTCATATTTCCTAATTATTAAATAAAAATGAAGGCTTACTAGTATTTATATATTGCAGGTAGATTTTCTTTAATGTAGTGTTCTGTTTGATCTACCATTCCTCCACATCATCTGGCTCCAAACAATGGGGCTAATACAAGCTTTTTTTGGTTATTTGTAATACTTAACTTTGTTAATTTTCATTTAACATTATCTTTAAAATGATTTAAGCACAAAAGATGCTCAACAATGTTGCTTGTCACAGTATCCCAAGCATTTATCAATCTTTGCTCTTTATTGTGAATTATAGTTTTGCTTGCAATTAACTCATTAAGCTTATCCTTTAATGCTTTTTTCAAAACACGCAACTCTGTAACATATGTGTATTTCTCTTAATTTTAATTTCATTAGTAATGTAAGTTATGATAGTAATGTTTATACATACTTCATGTAAGTATATAAATCCTACATGTAAAAGGTTTGTAAAATCTTAGTTTTCAACTACCACAGCTGTAATATGGTTACGGCCAACCTTAAAAGTAGTGTCTGTCATCAGCATCTTTTGTCTCATCATGATTGCTAGAAAATCTCGCGTTTCTACAGCCACATGTTTAACTCCAATATATTGAAGTAATTAAACAGCATCACTTTGTTGCAATGCTAGAATATAAGTGTTTTTAAACGCCTTTTGTGGGTTTTTCTGCTGGTATCGCATAACTGAAAGTTGATTAGCGTTTTTACAGGTTAAAAACGTAATATTTAACTGATATGCACTTAGCAGCATATTTAATATGCTTTTTTGGTTGCCAACGAAACATGTCTTGTTTGTGAAAGTTATCATCTATTTGTTTTCGTGTAAAAAGATATGTAAACACATTCTCATCCCCCACTGCTCTGTATGTTCTTACATTATTAATAACTAAATTAGGTCTCCAATGGAGCGCTAATAGTGAATATAGTGCACATATTGGTATTTGCTTATGTAATAAGTTCGAAGATAATAACAGTTAATCTTTTTGCTTCAAAAAGTACTGCTACAGGTTTTTACCTTTGATGAAATAACTAAAAGAGAGTAATTCTTGCAGATGTGAAGCATATGGCATGCTTGTAGTCATGTTGCTTTACCACATTTACCTTTATAACAGATATGTACATCTGTAAATGAACAAGCTACATATATGCATGTTATTAGTGAAATTTGGATGTATTTGTTAGAATCTTGATTCTTCTCACTTATGGAAGACCTACACAAGTATAATGTACTTGTTAAATGCCAGCAAGATCATTAACACTTCTAGAGAGTATATTACAAACGCTTCTACAAATATAAGTACTATGGGTACTTTCACTGTTACCAGAAATTTGATAAGTAAGTAACTTTTATTATAAAGATATCTTTTGTTAGTTACGTAATTTCATTATATATGTAAGTATAATAAGTAATAAATATTTTATTCATCCTGTCTCAAAGGAAGTCCAATTCTTCTTTTTTTCTTTGCATTATCCTCTTTGCTTTCAGTATGTCTTTTGTTTGTTTTTTTGAAGTTAAATTGAGCTTTTGCCTTTTCTTTATCAAACCCTTCCAGCGCTTTAAATGCATGATTTTTAAATACTTCTGATGTACATTGTTGTAATGTATTACTAGATATCCTTAAAGTTAATAATATAAAAAAGCCTTACATTTTAGATATCAACCAGGCTGGAATGCTATATTGCTCATCACCACTCATCTGAAATATCAATGAAGTTAAGTTATGTTGGTGAATTACGTTTTTATAAAGCACTTTGACAGTGCTTTCCTGATTAATTGTTATATCTCTTCCTTTTAACAGTTGTTTTGCTGCTGATACAACAACTTCCATAGCTTTTTTGAGTTTAATTTGAAACAATTCTTTGTGCTTATCAGGAATAGATTTTAAAGCTTGGTATACTTCAGCTTTGACTATTGCAAGGTAAAAGCATGCTGCAATAGCACCTATATTACTAATGCTGTATGTGTTGTTAGAAGAAACATACACTCTAAAAAGCGGTGATTGTTGCGCAGTAATAGATTATTTATCTTCATTTTATGTTTGATAGCGCAACATTGCTCTTACAAACTCTGTTTCTTTATTGATTACAGCTTGCAAAGTAGAAATCTATGTAAGTAAGGAATATAAAGCTTACTTTCTTTTTTAAACGTGTGATGCTTGTATTTGCACTACTTTCTTTTACTGATTGTACAGTTAATTGTAATGATTCAATTGTTTTGTTTCTCTTCTGTAATAATACTTCTGTTGTTGCATTGTTTTGTTGCAACTACCATATTAGTATTTTTGTAAATATATTACAGTGCGTATCTCTAATTAAAGCGCTTGTATCTTTCTATTCAACTCTTTTACTTCATTGTTTAGGTCAACAACCATACTTGAATGCTTTTCATCCTTCTATGTTATAGAATTTTAAGTAACTTACATTACTATCTTTCTTTTGATATAACTAATATTAGTAATGTAACTATACTTTGCTTATAATATGGATTTCTGAATCTTGCTCTACAGAGAGAGACTTCAATTTTACATTTTTTACTTTAAGTATTTTTAATTTTGTAGTTTAATAAAATTAGTATATGTGGATTAAAATACATTTTTTTCAAGCTTTTCTACTTCTTCTTTCAAACTTTGAATTTTAAGTTCAAATTCATTCTTTTTTTTTCAATTTTTTTGCATTGGGATCTTAATGTCTCACATTTATTTTGAATAGCGTTTGCCTAATAATTAATATATGAATTAAGATACTTTTGTAGTTTGTTGCTTCTTACTTTCTTTCACTTTTCGCAACTTTTTTAGTTTATTGGTAAGTTTAGTTTTCTCCTTTATTAATGTATGATTCTGTTCTTCTAATTATTGTTTTGTTAATATTATTATTATAAATACTGTATTTTACCTGTTTTCAATTAAAATTACTTTTATTGTACTTTTCATTCTTAAAATTAGTTATTATTGTATTAATATACCAGTTCACTTTTAAATACTTCCAAATTTTCCTTCTTTCTTCTTAAATTTTCTCTATCAACTTCATTTGATTCTTCTTCTTCAGACAACAACAACTTGTATGATAGCACTTCATTACTACACTTCTTGATTTGGTCTTGCAAGTAGTGTTTTGTTCTTCAATCATATAATGCTGCAGTTGTGAGCAAATCGTAGTAGCCCTCCATTCTAACAAGGTATGTAGTTGATAGATCAGTAGTTGTCTTATCATTATAGATATTTAACACAGCTTTAGTTATGTGTGGTTCATTTTTGTCAAATTCAACCAAGTAAATAACGATCTCCCTTTTAAAAATTTCTTGTATAATGTATATCTCTTGTATATCCACTTTTTTGTTTGTTTTTACAGCTTTCAAATATTCTTCTATGCTTTTGTACACTTCTTCTTAGCTGCTTACATTTATCTTTATTGGAAATAAAAGATCTTTTAAAGAGAGTTTTTTTTGTTTTATATGTATGACAACTGCGTCATGTATGGTCTGCATTTTATTAATGTTGTGAAGCGCATCTAAAGCCATATCATAGTAAAAGCAATTTCTGTCATGTGGAAGATCAATAATGAATTGATTTTTTTCATGAAAATAATCATCAGCAAATGTGTATAGCTTCTTAAATCGCTTAGCAGGGTCTGCAATTGGTCTGATTTCCTCCTCCTTTGTCAAATTTTTCTTAATTTTTCTTTTTTTACGTGTAATGAGTTTTGTTTTGGGCATTTTGCTTTTGTTTGTAAAATAAAAGAGTTTAAATCTTATAATACATAAGTAAGCTAACCTGTGATATATTATAATGTTTTATTAGTAGCATAAGTTATTTACATTACTTATAATACTCTTATAACTAATATGTAACTTTATTTAATTATTGTGATTTCTGGTCTATTGTTTACATAAAGTGTTATGCAGATACTAGCATTATCTGTCAGTGTAATATTGATAAATAAAGTATCATCATTTAAATCAATTCTCTTGTTATAATACACACTATTATGTTAGTAATCAATAATATCTTATGTTGAAATTATTACTAACGCAAGAATGGCAGATATAATACCAGTAAGTGTGGTCAAATTCTTCATTTTTGCAATAGTTTTAGCTTTTATCAGTACTAAAGCCTTAAGCTTTGTAACTTTAAAACCAGAAATAGAATGATTAATGTAATGTTTCAAGTTTCTTTGAATGTATGTATGCAACAGCTTGGCTGCCTTGGTAGCCTGATCATTGTTTCAAAATTCCTTAATATCCTCTATTAGTTTTTTCTGCACCTTAAAAAACTTTTTTGTGAAGTACATAACGCAACCAATTAATTCAAAGCAGTGATCATTAACATTTTGAATGTTTGTAGGATTGAAATCGGTTATCTTTATTGTCTTCACAAGTTTTTCATTTGCACCAAATTGTAAAGTGAAAACAGCAGCTTGAATTTCTTCTTGCAAGGAATTTATCTATAATCAATTATATAACTTACATTAGTTACGTACTTACATAAATGTAAGTTACATTATATACATTAGTTACATACCTACTCTTTTAAAGCAATATTCTTTTTATATATCTTTTTGTACTTTTGTTCTTAATCAACTCCGTTCACGTCTGTGACATCATTAAAAGCTATTGTTGATTCTAATTCTAACATCTTTTCTTCTAACTCTGCTTTCTCTTTTTTGAACTTCTTTAAAGTTTAAAGTTTAGATAATATTTATAAATATATCAATGTTAGATCATATATTACTGTAGTATTTTTTAGTTCCGCAATGATAAAGCTAAACGCTCCACTTTCCAAGTATAAATGAGAAACACATAGTGGCACATCTTCTTCTGTCACCTAATTAAGTTTACACAATAAAAGTACACATTTTTTCTTTGTATTATACTCGCTAACAATAATAGTTCTATTTAACATAGTTGTAATAAGCCATATATCTTCAATGTCAAACACATGGTCTTTTAGTAGCTCTGAAAGCTTTTTATCTACTCAATATTTGATATAGTTATTGCGTAGTTTTTTGCATTGTGATGCATTTGAATATATATCTACGGTCAAAGTAATAAAAAGTGAAGACTATTTTTTGCTGCTTATTGTAACTATTTGTTCACCAATGTTCGCCAATGCTTTCTCAAATTCTTCTTTTGTTTGTTAATCATTTATAGTAATTTTGTTTGTAAGTTGTACTTACAACTAATCATAATGCAGCTATTACAATATTTAAGTTTTATTAGTATTATTAATATTTGATAAAAGAGAAACATAAGTTATATAACTAATTATACTTATAAACCTTTTTAATAAACAGGCTTATCATCATTTATTTCATCTTTACTTGAAGTTTTTCTCTTTTTGCTTGCAGAATTTTTTAAAACACGCTTTTTTTATTTGTTTCTTCTTGTTTTCCTGCTCTCAATAAAGTTTTAAGCTTTATCTTTGCTTTACTTTTATTAAACACAACCTGGCCTTTAGTACTACAGTTGATTTGATTTATTAAGTTTATATCAGTTAGTTCAATTATGATCTTATGAAACAATCTAAAAGGTTAATAGTAGATAATATTTACTTGGCACTAACTACTACTGTTGGAATAACTGAAATGATGTATGTTAGCTTCTCCAAATTCTTAATATCAGATAATGATTATGGTTTTGTTGTAATCATATTCTGCATAATTACTAGTTTAAATCCACTGACACTCTGCAATATACTTTTAAACTTAAGTTGCAGGTGGGTATAAAGTAGACTAATGACATTATTCATATGTTCAGTGTTATTAACGTCTTTTTCATCATCTTTAAATAGTGTTAGATTTTTACCAATAAATTTATGAGAAAAAAACATGTCATACGCAATGTACTTGTGCAAATTATCCTTAATGTTCACCTTTGCAGATGATAGTGCTTGTTGTTGAGCTTTTCTTGGTGAACTTTTTACTAATGACAGTAGTAGGCTGCTCATTCCACCTGTTTTACTAAATATGTTTTGTGTAGCATTAATATTCTTTTTTAGTAACGTTATCTGTTATTAAAATTTTCAATTTCTTACTTCATGTGTTAGCTTTTTATTTTGTGATGTTACAGCATCCAACTTTGTTGTTTGTGTTTTTATTATGTCTGTAAATTTGGATATTAATTCTTCCAATTGTTTAATTTGAGTTTTGTACATCTTTATATTACATTTAAAGTATTTATCCTTTGATTTCAATACTATTTCTAACTTGTCCTTCTTTGCTGCATTTTTGAGTACCTATGTGTCACTTTGATAACTAATTAAACTTACAGTATTAAAGTCATGAGTTACTTCTATGTCAAGTGGGTTTGATACCAACAATACAAATAGATTTTCTTTTTGCACTAAATATGTAGTGCGAATCACATCTGTTAGAATTAAGTATAGAATTCAACAAGTTGAATTTCATATTAGATTTATTGCTTTTGTACTTGGCTAAATATATTTGTCATGTAAACAACTCATCTAAAAGTTTTAAATTATTCTCATCCAATACATGGTTGCGCAAAAGTGTGGTTAATTTTTTTTCTTTGCGATATTTGATATATTGGGTTTGGATATCTTCTCACAAACTAAAGTTGTGAAATATGTCGATCGCCAAAATAATATAAGCTGAATTCTTACTAGTTACATCAATTTCTAATATCTTCTTACTATACACCAATGGCATCTTTTTCAAGCAGTAATAATTATGCACAACCAATAATCTTTTTGTTGTAAGTTTGTTTACAAAACATAACTATCAGTACTATTAAATATATATAACTTGTTATACTTTTATAACTATTATAACTTACGTATTATTTGTAATGCATTTGCACACTTAGTTTTAGCAAAGCAGAAAACTTGTACCTATTACAACCAAATAACTACAATTTATAGATGAGCTAGAAAATAGGTTTAAACATGTCATTTCTGCAGTAACTACTCTTTTAAAGGTTAAACAACCAGAAAATAACTTATCATTTACTGTTAAACTCTTAGTTTATGCACTAAATACAAATTATATAGATTTGATTTGCTTAGCTGCAAAGTAGATATCTTCAGATCATAGTAAACCAAATATTAATGAAAAAAAGCAGTTAAATAAAGTTAAAAAATCAATTAATTTGTTATTGCATAACAAAAAAGATAATAAAAAAGAAGGTATGCATTAATTTTAGTTATCTTAGATTTATAAAGCCTAAAAAAGAGTGTAAAGTGCTTTTGACAAGTAATAAGCGTTCTCTAACCAATAGTAAAAAGCATTTAAAAGAAATAATAAATAACACATTACTACAAATTGATATACTTATATTAAATATATTCATCATAGATTTTAAGCATGAAGTAGTTGATTTAAAACTACCAATATTTTTATATGAAACAAACATTTCTTCAAAAATCAAAGAATTTAGACGATTTATCAATACAAGTAATTGTTAGATAGTTAAAACAATGTATAAACTAAGATATTGTTTATATTATGAACAGACTAAATACAAAAGTAAAATGAAATGGCTGGATTATTTATCTGCTGAGTATGACTTGACAAAACATAAAGTGAATAAAGCAAATAATGCATAGAATCTCATTTCAAAATACAAAGCTATTGGTTATTCTAGTCTGCCAATAACTAGTGTGTATATACCAGTGTCAACAGATATTATAGCTAGTATTATGTATGACCCCAATACATACAATACCTTAGTTACATTAGTAAATGAAACTCATAATGTAAGTTACATAACTAATAATACTTATAAAAGGTAAATTTGAAAGAGGCAATGGCTGACAATTCAGGATTACATATATATAATGACATTTAAAGTGACATAAATAGTACAATTAGGGGAGAGGATGTTCTGCCATATGTTTTAATCTATGGAACAACACAGTTAAAAGATGAAAACGAATTTTTAACAACTGGTTATATAAGTGATGACATTTGTAATATACTTACAAATTATTATTTTAATTGTTTAAATCATTCTCTTATCAAAGTATGTAACAAGCATTAATTAACTGTTAAAATTATCATTTTTAGTGCACAGTAAGTAAGAATAATTCTAAATGTGTACATGAGCAAAGTAAATGAGTTATTTGATGTTATTTTGCTAAAAAAGCAAACATTTTTATTATTTCAAGTTTGTGCTAATGATTACTGGCATTTATTTGTTGCTAATGTTCAAAATAGTAAGAATATTGTGCTTACTAGCATTGATAGGTTGAATTTAAGAACAGATATCATTGTTATTTGGCTTGATAAAACTGAACCAGTAAATGTAACAGATTTGATTTGCTACTATTTGCATACATTCATTAGATACAAGAGCTATCCACTCAATGTGGAAAGAATAACCATTATTAACTCATCTCAGCATCTTATTCAAGAAGGAACTATTTGTAGGCTAAAAGTACTTTATTTTACTTTAAAAATTTTAACAAAAAGATTAATATCTGATGGTAAAAAAGGTTATTGTTTTAAAGATTTACCATCTACTGTAAAAGAGATGCTAAAGTTGATACAAGCTGAAAGTATACTTGACAAACATCATCTTTTAGCAGATGATAGCTTATAAAAGTTATAATATTGTAACTGAAATTAATAAAAAATATATTTTATGTTAGTTATATTAGTTACACTTTGTAATACAAAAATAAAATTAGTTGCATTGAATAAGTTGTACGTATTATAAGGACCCCCTTGAATCTTCTTCCTGCTAGTAGATATCAATAGTAGTCAATGTGAAACACTACTGATAGCAGGATGGAATACCTAGTTTTAGTATCTCTAAGTATTTTAAAGTGAAATTCTAGGTATTTAATTTTACCATTTATATTTTGAAAAATAGCTGCATCGATTGTTGTCTCTAACGCGTCTGTTGCTAGTTCAATAGGTATTTCAGGTACAAGGAAATGTAAGAATAGACTATTAGTTATTAATGCTTTGTTTACTTTTTGTAGTACTTCTTTTATTTCTCTTGTCCTTTAAATTTCTTCACTCTTACCTTTATAAGTAAAAATAACAAGTTAGTAACGTTAAAAATAAAACGTCTGAAAAAGCTTATTATTTCAATAAAACTTTGCATTTTTTTATACGTTGTAAGTCTTTTCTAAGTAGTCATATTACATAGTTTCTCATAATTAGGTTTAATTCCCCTAATTTCAAGCCAAAATCCCACCATTGGTACTTTAGTAACATAAAAATGACACTTATCAGGGTTTACTGTTAAGTTTACAGAGGTCAATGCTTGTAACACTGCTTTTATGTGTAGTGCATGTTCTTTTAGTGAACTACTATAAATAATTATATTGTCGATATAATTGTAAGTAAATCCCAAGCACTTGTGCTCCTGTAAGAGACTTTTCACAAGTTTCTAAAACATTGATAGTAAATATTTTAAGTCTAACAGTGTAGTTACAAACTAATAACGTTTATTTCCATACATAAATGCTATAACATAACAATAACATTTTTTTAACAAAATTTGTAGATATATTAACCTCAAATCAATTTTTGAGTACATTACTAGTTTCGCTTGCGCAATCAATTTAAAAACATCATTAATTGATGGGATATCATTTATATCATCTTTTATCAACTTATTTATATGTACAAAATCATGTATTATATGATCTTTGCCACCCAATTTAACATAAAACGCACACGTGTTGAACTTTTCGACTTTTCTGTTGAAACCAGAATGGTTAGGTGATTTATGATCAAATATTTCTTTACAAATGCCACGTTTTACCTAGTTGTCAACTATTTTAATATATAACTCTTGTTTATACTCGAAGAGACTATACTGATTGAACTAACTTCCGTTGCTTCTTTTTTCATCACTATTAAAGATAATTAGAATTTCTGCAATCATACTATGCATAAATACATTCTCTAATAATGTGTCTTCAAATAAAGACAAAAACTTTTCTTTTTCTGGATGTAAAATAATACTTTTATTCTCATTTTCACATTTAATTTCTAAAATCTCATCGATATCTGCAGTTGTATACTGCTTTAACACTTTATTAAACTTGCTGCTATAGTATATTTTTAGTAAGATGTTTAGTTTGATCATAAAGTCGTGACCAAGCAAGATGTTCTTATTGAATCCTTCAAAGATTTTAAAAGTGTGTATCGTTGCATAGCTTAAGTATTATGCTTCTAGTTGTACAACTGGTCACGTTATATACTCACCTTTTGCAAGTTTAATCTTGATTAAGTTAATAGATCATAAGTAAGTAAAACGTGGAATTTTATTTAATATTCTTTCTGTTATGAAAAAGTTACAAGCTTCAGAGTCTAGTATGCAAACAAATAATTCTCTATTCAATGTAACTCCAACTTAACTCTTCTCACTTAGAAGATCTAATCTACAGTTTAAATTAAAACTATCTAGCGGGTTATGTGACTTACTCATACATGCAATTGTCTGAAACACCTCTTTTAACTGCGATTTTGACTTTAACACTTGCACTTTTCTGTGAAGATCTTTAGTGTCTTTTTCTTTTTAACCTTGTGTAGCAATAGCGTTTAACAGTTTTTTAATAGTCTGTATTACACCAACATATCTACCATTACTTGCACCTTCTTTCTTATCTGGAGCTTTATGCTGCATGTTGAACTTTTATTTCTTGGCAGGTGGTTCTTGTGCTGCACTTATACTTTCTTTAGATGCTAGGCACTGAGCTTTTAAGTGATCTGGTGATCTACAGTTGTTGCACAACTTTTTGTAGCCATCTTTCAAGTGTAACTTCTTTGGTTGTTGATATACTTACTTTGAAGCTGGTCTTGGTATTACTGCTTTCATTTCGTTCTTGTAGAAGAATGAAAGTTGTTCAAAGAAAATTGCATATTTATTAGTGAACTTAATAGCTTCATTTAATGTTTCAAATAGTAGTTCTTTTTTGCTCAAATTATGTGAAATACGTGCTCTTTTGAATTTACACAAGTAATCAACTAGTTTGTAGTTGTTAAACTTGTCCATGTAGATTTGTATTGCACGAGCTTTACTAATGAAACCTGCATAAATGTTAGCTGCATCAGCATATCTTTTGTTTTTTAATGCTACAAAAGCGTTCTTGTAAAAATGCTTTTCACCAATTTTTGCTCGCAAGTTAGCGGTGATATGTGAGGTTCTAATAACCTCAATAAATGTAGTTTAATCGTTTTGAATGATTTGCCTGTTAACTGTTCCTTATTGTGTTTAAAGATTTCAGTCTTTGCTGAGTCTTGACAATAGTACGCGAAGAGTAATAACACATGCTTATCAGATACACCGTTAATCTGATCCAAAAACAATGAAAACAAGTTCAAAGCGTTAATGGTCTTCATGCCCTGTGGCTATGTGGGATATGAAATATTGATCTTGGGTAAACCCAATGTTTCAAGGTTTACTACAGTCCAAGCACCTGTAGACTCATTTACTGTATTCAATACTGACAATTGTAGTTGTTGTTCTGCTAGTAAACGTGCATCATGTTCTCTTCTTTGTTTTAACACTTTGAACACTACTTGAGCTGCTGCAGGTAATGAGACATTAATTTTGTTATACAACTTATCGATTAGTATGTGTTCTGGCAAAACGCTGGTGTCTTCTACAGAAAAATTTTTATTAATCTGTAAATACGTTAGGAATACAGCAAAATCTGCATTGTAATCATCAAACGCATCTTTCTATGCTAGCATACTCTCAGTTAAATCGACTTTGTCAATAAACTGCTTTGGTTTTGGAAGCTTGTCCAACTTCTCGCCGATATCATCAACTTTTTGATCATCATCCGATCTATTATCACTATCAAGTGTGATTGAATTATTTTGTGAATCACTCAGAAAGTTCTCGCCTTTCTGATCACTCTGACTTTTGTCAATTTGTGTTTTGTCTCCATCAGAGATATTTCCTTGATCGGAATTGTGTTTACGCTTTTTTGTGATAGTGCCAACGTTTTTTGGCAGTTTTGCATCTGTGATAGCAACTTTGTTCTTGGGTTGCGCCACGATTGGCGTCTTTGGTGCTTTGACTTTCTTGTTATTCGGCTCTTCACGAAAAAAATATAGAAAATTAACACTTGTCGTTCGTAAGAATTGTTGCTTGTTATCGTTTGTTAAAACTTTCACACGCAAACCGTTTATTGAATAGTTTGTCAACTGTAATCGAAATCACTAAGTTGTTCATTACAACAGACTGGATATGTCGATCATGTATGTATTGTGAAAAAGCGGTTAGAGTTTACAACTTACCAACCGAGCTAACAGACCAATATCTGACCACTTTACAATTTACCAATGGGGTAAAGATTTTACTAATTGGTAAATTGTAAAGTGTAAACCATTTGGACCGTTTGCCTAGTTGGTAAGTTGTAAAGCACTTTTATGTTTCTTAAAAGGACGACTGTGAGTTGCTTTAATGTTTCTGATGCGCAGCATTTTTTGTAGAAGTTGCCATCTTATCAATAATTGCTCTTGGCAGTAGAGCTTGTGCCACAACTCCTGCTTTTCCCTTAAGCGTCATTATGTATTCTGCTTCATTATATTTGATAGCATCATGTATCTCTTTCACGCATTGTTCTGCTGTCATAAACTTATTCTTGTCTCGAGACCCTTCCGAGCTATCTTTACCTGCTGACAACTTTGAGTCTTGGAATGCCGTCCAAACGTAACCAGGACAAACAACGGTAACGTTCACCTGTCCTTTCATTTCGATTCTCAACGAATGGAAGAAACCATTAACTGCATGTTTGCTACCGGCTGCGAAGATGTCAGAAAGTAAAAAATACTTACAGTATCCACATCGTTCTGGTAACGAGAATTTACCTTGTAAGCTACTGATCGCGCATATGTGGCCATGGGCCTTCTTTAAGTGCGGTAATGCATAATAGGTGCATGAAATCGCTCCGAAATAATTGATGTCCATGATAGATCGGTAAGCATCGAGGTTATTTGCGTCATCAAAACGTTCATCGAGACCAACACCAGCTGATAAAAATAAATAATCGATTTTGTCGCCGAACTGTGATGTGCAACTCGAAATAAAGTTTCTAAAGATCAATCAATGACACTGTCGTTTTGCTTACTTGCAATCTAACTCTTTTGCAACATCACATTCACAACAAACTACAGTTGGTGAACCTAACCGTAGGCACTCCTTTTTCAATTCTTCTATTGCATCTTTTCTTCTTGCTGCTAACCCCAATCGTGCTTTCTTTTTAGCGTAGAATAAAGCCAATTCCTTCCCTATACCAGATGATGCTCCCGTTATAACAACGACTTTGTTTTCAAATGAAATAATTTTATCTTTGTTTTTGTACTCCCATAGTTTCCGTGTTATTTTGATGTCTATTCCCAACGTTTTGAGTACCACGAACACGAAAAATCCCAACAACAGTACGTACGATACAACAAAGAACATTGTTTGTATCTTTCAAACTTGTTACAAAGCAATCAATCTAGAAGATCGCTAACAGAAAAGATGTTGAATTTAATGACATGAATCCTTGACGTTTGTGTAGAATACACCCTTTGGCCATGGCTCATCAGTTGGCTCGTAGAAGATTGAACTAGTAATATCGAATGTGGTTTGCACTCCTTCAATGGTAGCTTCAAATCTTACTGGTAAGCGATTGTTTGTGTCTTCGTAGTAAGTGAGGTCGAAAGTATCAGTGGATAACATATCGAAACCGAAAAATAGGAATGATTTGGATATATCGGAACCTCTTGTGACTGCGTAAGCGTTGCAGGTATGAACAGTGTTGGTGAGAGTTGACGTGACGTTTTGGGTTCTCAGGAACTTGGCTTGAGTTTTTGGCCAGTCGCCAGATGGGATCAAACGTGGTCCTCCATCAGTTGAATTTGGGTGGATATGTTCAAATAAGCAGAATTCGTCCTTGATTGTTAGTCATGTAGTATTTCTTACTGAGAAGAGGTTTATGTAGTAAAGATTGTCAGCGAACAATGCTGTCTTTGATGATATTTTACCGTCCTGTGATGAAGTGCTATCTGATCGTACGAGTTTATCTTTTCCAGCGTAATAGATCGAAATGAATTTGTTTCCTGGTGAAGCATCAGTTTTTGGATTGTTTGTCTTGACGCCAGTAACTAGCCATCGGTCTCCCCACAGTTGCGCAGCGTTAGTAACAGCAATTACACAGAGTAGTAGAGCAACACACTTGCTACTAGAAGACATTGAAAAGTTTGTTTGGCCTTACAAAATTCTGAAGCAAACGT